>Ga0209256_1000535_pt1 | contig 55077 bp, 63 predicted proteins | sample AraplaCol_mCL_r2_2_FD_184270 | JGI IMG/M metagenome (GOLD analysis project Ga0209256, IMG submission 184270) | Arabidopsis root microbial communities from North Carolina, USA - plate scrape MF_Col_mCL_r2 (SPAdes) (version 3) | ecosystem: Host-associated > Plants > Roots > Endosphere | place...
CCCCGTGCTCAAAAGCACGGGGACCGGAAGGCCAAGCGTTGTCGGCGTGTAACCGGGCGCTGTCAACAAAGCGGCCGTGAATTTTGGGTGTCAGGGACCGCCAAGCCACACTGTTCGCGGTCACATGACGGATCGACCGGTTGAAGCGCGCGCGTCCAGGCCGTACCCCTTTGGGCGCTCGGGGGAGCCTTGTTCAGGAGATTGTCCATGAAGCCCTTCGCGCCCGCCCTCCTCGCCCTGACGATCCTGACCGCATGCGCCGGCGCCTCCGGACCCGCCCCGTCCGGGCCGTCCAGCGCGGCGGTCACCGGCCAGGTGGTCTGGCGCGAACGGATCATGCTGCCGCCCCAGACCAAGGTGATCGTGCGCCTGCAGGACGTCAGCCGGGCCGACGCCCCCGCCAAGGTCATCGCCGAGGCGGTGATCCCGGCCCAGACCCCGCCGGTCGCCTTCTCGCTGGGCTACGACCCGGCCAAGATCGCGCCCACGGCCCGCATAGCGGTCTCGGCCCGGGTCGAGGTCGACGGCCGGCTGCGGTTCACCAACGACACCCACATCCCGGTGATCAACGGCGGACCGACCGAGGGGGTGGAGGTGCTGGTGAAGGGGGTCGCGCCCTAAACCCAAGAACCGCTCATCCCGGCGAATGCCGGGATCCAGATGGAATAGCGGTATGGTGGGTTCCTTGAGCTCAGAGCCCGTCCAGCCAACCTCAAAGCCATAGGATCTGGGTCCCGGCATTCGCCGGGATGAGCGGATCAAGGAAAGCAAAAACGGCCGCCCCTTGCGAGGCGGCCGTTTCATCAAACGCTCCGGGCGACCTAGCTCTTCAGCCGATACCCGGTCCGGAACAGGCCCCAGCACCACAGGAACAGGCCGATCGACAGCACGGCCGTCACCACCGCCCCGACCGCCACCGAACCGTCGGCATGGCCGATGAAGCCGTAGCGGAAGCCGTCGATCAGATAGAAGAACGGGTTGAAGTGGCTGGCCGAGCGGAACGGCTCGGGCAGCTTGTCGACCAGGTAGAAGGTGCCCGACAGGAAGGTCATGGGCATGATCAGGAAGTTGGTCACGGCCGCCAGCTGGTCGAACTTCTCGGCCCACAGGCCCGCCAGCACGCCGGCCAGGCCCAGGATGATCGAGGCGCCGACCGAGAAATAGACAATCGCCCACAGGTGGCTGATCTGCAGGCCCGCGCCCGGCAGCACGCCGATGACCAGGGCGGTGACCGCCCCCACCACGATGCCGCGCGTCGCCGCGCCCAGGCCGAAGGCCGAGACCTGCTCCAGCGGGGTCAGCGGCGGGGTCAGGAAGTCGGGCGTCAGGCCCATCATCTTGGCCTGGATCAGCGACGAGGACGAATTGGCGAAGGCGTTGTTGAGGATGGCCATCATGATCAGGCCCGGCGCCACGAAGTGGCCGAAGGTCACGCCTTCCACCGCCGGCCGGCTGCCGCCCACCGCCACCACGAACACCAGCATGTAGAGCAGCGTCGTCACCACCGGGGCGGCGACCGTCTGGGTGCCGACCTTCCAGAACCGGCGGATCTCGCGCTGGTACAGGGTGAAGAACCCGCTCCAGTTCCAGCCGTGATAGTCGCGCGGCTGCGGCGGGATGACGTCGGACGTCATGTCTTTCATGGGGGGTCTCGGATCCAGAACGCCTCGAAGGCGTCCGCGGGGGCCGCCACGGGCCAGCATGTGCGCCCGGGCTCGCCGGAGCGCAAGGCGCGTTCCGGAAGAATCAAGATATAGTTCCTGTGGACGAACGCCTTACAGCCTATTGTGCGTTTTAACGCATTCTTTACACTATCTAGTAGGTCAGCCGCCGGCGGGGCGGTCTGTACACCAGATATAGAGGCCATGGCGAGTCGGGGAAACCCGTCGTGGCCCCTTTTAGGCGGAGATGGGCTATGAGCTGGACTGACGAACGCGTCACCACCCTGAAGAAGCTTTGGCTGGACGGCCTTTCGGCCAGTCAGATCGCCAAACAGCTGGGCGGCGTCACGCGCAACGCCGTGATCGGCAAGGTGCACCGCCTGGGCCTGTCGGGCCGCGCGGCCCCCTCGCAACCGGCGCGACCGGCCTTCAAGGCCCCGCGTCCGGCGCGTCCGGCCGCCACCACGATGCCCTCGGCCCCGCGCCGGGTGATCGCCGCCGAGCCGGCGCCGCTGCCGGCCGTGGCCCAGCAGCCGTCGGTCCCGGCGTTCCGCGCCGAGGAGCCGGGCTCGGCCACCGTGCTGACCCTGGGCGCCCACATGTGCAAGTGGCCGATCGGCGATCCGTCGGCCGACGGTTTCACCTTCTGCGGCCGCCGGTCGTCGGAAGGCCCCTATTGCGGCGAACACGCCCGCATCGCCTACCAGCCGCAGCAGACCAAGAAGAAGGCCGGCGCCACCGAACTGGCCCGCTCCCTGCGCCGCTACATCTAGTTTCTCACCTCCGTGGGGCCGCCCACGGTCCTGGAAGCTCGGGCTTCCGGACGTGGGATGCCGGAGTCGGCGGTAGATATCCACGCGCCCAAGTCCTCATGAGGAAAGCGCGGCGGGGATTTCGGCCTCACGGCGAGGAACTGGAAAAGATCCCGGACGGCTGAGGGGCCGCTCCGGGATTTTTGCTTTTTGGGCCATTGATCGACAACGCCTGCATCGGGTCTGCACCACGCTCGCCCACGTTGGACCGATCCCGGCGACCGCTTGGCCGGACGGAGCGCGCCCATGCCCAACCGTGTCGCCCGTGCGGCCCTTCTGTCAGTCGCCTCGGTCGTGCTGGCCAGCTGCGGCGAGATCGCGATGTCGGACGCCGACCGCGCCTTCGACGCGGCCTTCTCGGCGGCCCTGGCGCACGGGGGCCCCATCTATCTCATGCGGCTGGAGCCGGGCCCCTGGTCCCGGGTCTGCGCCATCGGCGAAGCCCGGCCGGCCGAGATGATGCCCGACGAGAAGCCTCGCCCGGGCGAGCGCGCCTTCGACGCGCTGATCGACGCGCCGTTCCTGGCGCCGGGCCAGGCCGGCGGCGGCGCCCTGGCCTTCAGCCATCCCGACGGCGTGGAGGTCCGCCCCTTGTCGGGCCTGACCATCAACATGGGCTCGGCGATCAACCGCTGCACGCGCCGGCAGGCCGTCCTCGTCGCCTCGCCGGACGTCGGCTGGCGGTTCCGCGACGGAGACCAGTTCTGACGGGGACATGCCCTTGCGGCGTGTCCCCAGATTTCGCGCCGGGCCAGGCGGTTGGGGACACGCGCGAGCGCATGTCCCCGTCACTGCGGCGGACAAGCCGCTGATATCGCCGACCTAAATCTTTATTCCCCGCAGGGTTTCCCGGCGGCCGCATAATGGCTCCACCTCGACGCGGGAAAGGGCGCATGGCCAGCGACCGATGCGGCGGCGGGGGGCGATCGAGCGGGAAGCTCTGTCGGCGGTCCGAAAGGATCAAACCCCATCCATCTGGTGCCGGCTGGGCTCGGAACACGGATACAGCGTTGGATGGGGGCCGGTTGAGCAGCAGGCGGGCGATGAGACGCTCGCGGTCCGGGACTGGGGATCGTTGCTCCAGCCCGCCCGCCGGAGGCTTCAAGGCGGCGAGGTTCCAACAGAGCTCAGCGCCGCCGCGCTTCCGGACAACGACCGCGCGGAGCGATCGGGCTTCGTCGAAACGGTATTCTCTAATTTCTTCCGGACGATGTCCGGCGCTCCGCAGCCCTTTCCAACAGCTCACAGCCAGTTTGGCGTGGGATCACACCCCCTTGCCCCCACCTGGCGGCTTCGCCGCCTGTCCGCCCCCGTAGGGGGCGGAGCCGCCTGCGCGAGGCTCTTCCCCCTCCGGGGGAAGACGACCGCGAAGCGGTCCGTAGGGGGCAAGTGCTGACCGCGCCAAGCCAACCCATTTCACACCCAACCCCAAACCGTCCTATCTAATCCCCCATGACCGACGTCGCCGCGCCCGATTCCAACGCCCAGGCCTATTCCGTCTCGGAACTGGCCTTCGCCCTGAAGCGCACGCTGGAAGACCGCTACAGCTTCGTGCGGCTGCGCGGCGAGCTGTCGAAGGTCACCCACCACTCCAACGGCCACGTCTACCTGACCATCAAGGACGACAAGGCCGCCATCGACGGCGTGGTCTGGAAGGGCAATGTCCGCCAGCTGCAGATCCGGCCCGAGCACGGGCTGGAGGTGATCGTCACCGGCAAGATCACCACCTATCCGGCCGGTTCCCGCTACCAGATCGTCATCGAAACCATGGAGGCCGCCGGGGTCGGCGCCCTGCTGGCCCAACTGGAACGGCTGAAGGCCAAGCTGCACGCCGAAGGCCTGTTCGCGGCCGATCGCAAGCGCCCCCTGCCCTCCATGCCGGCCGTGGTGGGGGTGATCACCAGCCCGACCGGCGCGGTGATCCGCGACATCCTGCACCGCATCCGCGACCGCTGGCCTTGCCAGGTGCTGGTTTGGCCCTGCGTGGTCCAGGGCGACGCCGCCGCCGGCCAGGTGTGCGCCGCCATCCGGGGCTTCAACGCCATCGCGCCGGGCGGACCGGTGCCGCGTCCCGACATCATCATCGTCGCCCGGGGCGGCGGCTCGGTCGAGGACCTGTGGGCCTTCAACGACGAAACCCTGGCCCGCACGGTGGCCGAGGGGACGATCCCGCTGATCTCGGCCGTAGGCCACGAGACCGACACCACCCTGATCGACTTCGTCTCCGACCGCCGCGCACCCACCCCCACCGCAGCCGCCGAGATGGCCACGCCGGTGCTGGCCGAGCTGCGGGCCCTTGTCAGCGACTACGACCGCCGCCTGAACACTTGCGGCGGCCGCGTCATCGAGGATCGCCGCACGCGCCTGACCAGCGCCGCGCGCGGCCTGCCCCGCCCGGCCGACCTGCTGGCCCTGGCCCAGCAGCGCCTGGACCTGGCGGTGCGCGGCCTGCCCAAGCTGGACGACCTGACCACTCCGGCCGAGCGCCGGTTCAAGGAGGTCGCAGCCCGCCTGGACGCGGCCCTGCAGCGGAACACCGACATCCACGCCCGCGACCTGCTGAAGGTCACCGCCCGGCTATCGCCCGACACCCTGCACCGCCAGCGCGCCGACTGCGGGCGGCGGGTCGAGGACCTGGGTCGGCGGCTGGATCTGGCGGCCCGTCGCGTTCCTGAGCGCGTGGCGCAGCACGCCCGCCTGCCTGCCCTGAAGGAGCGGATGGACAACTGCGCCCGGCGACGACTGGAGCGCGAGACCGACCGCCTGAAGGCCCTGGACAAGCTGCGTCTGTCGCTGAACCCCGAGCGGCCGCTGGAGCTGGGCTTCGCCCTGGTGCGCAAGGCCGATGGGACAATCGCCCGCTCGGCCGCGGAGCTGCACAGCGGCGAGCGCGTGAACCTGAAGTTCAAGGCCGGCGACCGCGACGCGGTGATCGACGGCGAGGGCGGGACGCCCGCTCCGCCCGCGCCCGTCGCCGCGCCTCGTCCCTCGGCGCCGCGCCCGGCGCCCAAGCCAAAGGCCCCGCCGCCGCCGTCGGATCAGGGGAGCCTCTTCTGATCCCGTCCGCCCCGCCTATCTGTTCCCCAGGCCCCAACTGGCGTAAAAGACCCTCATGAACGCGTTCGATCCCAATCTCGGCAAATCCGGCGGCCCGGCCACCCTGCACTATGGCGACGGCGAGTTCGCCATCATCAGCGCCGGCCAGTTCGTGCTCTGCGCGGTGACCGGCTCGCGGATCGCGCTTGAGAACCTGCGCTACTGGAGCCCCGAGCTGCAGGAAGCCTATGCCGGCCCGAAGGAAGCCCTGAAGCGCTGGCAGGAGAGCCGGGGCTGAACCGCCGCGCCGCGCTCGTCCGCCTGACGGCCGGCGCGACCGGCCTCTTCGCGTCCCCGCTGCTGGCGTCGATCGCCCACGCCGCCGCGCCCGGCTTGACCCTTTTCGGACGGCTCGTCCAAGGCGGGACGATCGTCGGTCGCACAGCGCCTCGCGCCACCGTGCTGTTGAACGGGACGCCCGTCACCCAGGCCTCGGCCGACGGCTGGTTCGTGATCGGCTTCGACCGCGACGCCCCGCCGCCTGCTCTGATCACCGTCGAGACGCCTGACGGCTCGGCCAGTCACCAAGCGACCATCGCGCCCGGAACCTTCGACATCCAGCGCATCGACGGCCTGCCCCAGGACCAGGTCGCGCCCACCGATCCGGCCCTGCTGGCCCGCATCGCCGCCGAAGGGCAGCGCAAGGCCGCCGGCTTCGCCAGCCGGCAGGAGCGCGACGACTTCCGCACCGGCTTCACCTGGCCGGTTCAGGCCACGCGGCGCTCGGCCAGCTTCGGCGGCCAGCGCATCCTGAACGGCGAAACCAAGCGCCCGCACTACGGCGTCGACCTGGCCGCTCCGGTGGGAACGCCGGTCGTGGCGCCGACGGCCGGCGTCGTCAGCTTCGCCGAGACGGGCCTGCACTTCGAAGGCGGGCTGATCCTGATCGACCACGGCCAGGGCCTGATCACCGCCTACCTGCATCTGTCGCGGATCGACGTGACCGCCGGCCAAGCGGTGACCCAAGGCCAGCAGATCGGCGCCGTCGGCCGGGAGGGTCGCGTCACCGGCCCGCACCTGTGCTGGCGCATGAAGTGGCGCGACCAGAATCTCGACCCGTCCCTGATGATCGGATTGGTGCAGCCGCACGCTTAAAGCGATCCTGGATTGTAAAATTCGCCTCTCAGGGGATCGACAGGCCGTTAACTGTACAGTATCCCCCGCCATCCCCTTTTCGCTATGGAGCCTTGTCCCGCATGTCGGCGACGCTCGGACAGCTGCGCTTCCTGCTGGTGGACGACAACCACCACATGCGGACGATCGTTTCGACGATCCTGAAGGGCGTTGGCGTGCGGCACGTGTTCGAAGCGATGGATGGAGCCGAGGCCCTGCAGGTGGTGCGCGACCACCAGATCGACATCGCCATCGTCGACTTCCGCATGTCGCCCCTGGACGGGGTGCAGTTCACCCAGCTGGTGCGCCAGTCGCCCGACAGTCCCGACCCGTTCCTGCCGATCATCATGCTGACCGGTTTCGCCGAGCGGCACCGGGTGTTCGAGGCCCGCGACGCCGGCGTCACCGAGATCGTCGTCAAGCCGGTCACCGCCCGCTCGCTGCTGGATCGCATCAACACGGTGATCTTCAAGCCCCGGCCGTTCATCCGCACCGAGGACTATTTCGGCCCGTGCCGCCGCCGCCGCGACGATCCCGCCTATGACGGTCCGCGCCGCCGGGGCGCCGAGCGGATGCTGGAGCTCTAGGCCGCCCTAATCGCCTTGGGCCGCGAGCTGGGCGTAGACCTCGTTGGGCCAGCGCCGGTGGACCCAGAACCACTCCTCCGGCCGCTCGCGGATGCGGTCTTCCATGAAGGCGTTGACCAGCTTCACGCCCGCCTCGATGTCGGCGGTCCGATCGCCGGTGTTGGGCAGGTGGATCGGATCATGGACCACCGCCCGGAACCGCGCCCCCTTGATGCGCTGCACCGACATCGGCTGCAGCACCGTTCCGAAACGGAGCGCCAGGCGCGAAGGTCCCGGCGCGGTCCGCACCGGATGGCCGAAGAACAGTCCCTCGACGCCGTTGTTGAACTTCTGGTCGTTCATCAGGGCCACCGACTTGCCCTGCTTCATGCCTTCCAGCAGCTCGCGGGCCCCGTCGCCGCCCTTGGGCGCGAACAGCCGCACGCCGTAGCGGAACCGGCTGGCCTTGATGCGCTCGTCCACATACGGATTGTTGGCCGCCCGATAGGTCATCTCGCAGATGACGCCGGAATCGACGATGGCCGCTGGCATCACCTCCCAGTTCGACAGGTGTCCCGAAACGAAGACCACCGGGATCTTGTCGGCGGCGATCTGGAACAGGCGCTCCTGGTTGACGACCTCGACCCGGCCGGTGGACGGCAGGATTTTGTCCATCAGCGGGAACTCGGCGAAGGTGCGGCCCAGACCGTCCCATTGCGCCTTGAGCATGGCCTCCCGCCAGGCTTCGTCCTTGTCCGGAAAAGCCAGCTTCAGGTTTCGGGTCGCCACCTTGTGCGCGCCGCTCAATGGACCCGCCGTGCGGCCCAGCCAGCCGCCGAATGCGGAGGCGGCGTCGACGCCCAGCAGGCGCACCAGGCCGATGAAGAGGTCGAAACCCAGCGCCTCAGCGCGCCACAGAAGATCCTGGGCCAAGGCCCGACGCTTATCCGACATGAACCCTTAGTAGCCTGCTTCGAGGACGAGGGGGACTCGCGGCATGCGCCAACTCGCCTGGATCGCTCGGCACGCGACTTGCGGTTGCTGGCCCAGGCCGTTCCGTTCTGGGACGGGAACATGAAATCGGGGCGTACTATGGGCAACGACATCGATGTTTACCTGGGCAAGCGATTGCGGCGTCGGCGCCGTCTGCTGGGCCTGACTCAACAACAGCTGGCCGGCACCGTCGGGGTGCGCTTCCAGCAGATCCAAAAGTACGAGTGCGGCGCCAACCGCATCTCGGCCGCTCGCCTGTGGCAGCTGTCCGAGGCGCTGGAGGTTCCGGTCGGTTACTTCTACGACGGCCTGTCGGACCGTGCGGCGAAGGAACAGGCCGCCGAGACCGAAGGCGGCGAGATGTTCGCCCGCAAGGAGACGCTGGACCTGGTCCGCGCATACTACCTGCTGGGCGAACGTCCGCGTCGGCGCCTGCTGGACCTGGCCAAGTCGCTGAACGGCGGCGAAGCGATCGAAGCGTAGCGCCGAGGTCGATGTTGAATTGTGGCGCCGAGTCGAAGGGCGGGCTAAATCCCGCCCCATGACCCTCGCCGCTGATCACCTCGCTCAACTCGACGCCTTCGTCGTCGACCTCAACCGCGCTTCGGCGGCGGCGATCCTGCCGCTGTTCCGGGCCGATCACGGGTTGGAAGACAAGGGCGTCGGCAAGAACCTGCCGCGCGACAGCCACGCCGCCTTCGATCCGGTGACGGAAGCTGACCGCGGCGCCGAGGCCGTGATCCGCAAGCTGATCGCCGAACGCTATCCCGAGCACGGCGTGATCGGCGAGGAGTACGGCGAAGACCGACCCGACGCCGAATTCGTCTGGGTGCTGGACCCGATCGACGGCACGCGCGCCTTCATCTCGGGCCTGCCGTTATGGACCACCCTGATCGGCCTTCGCCATCAGGGGCGCTCGGTGCTGGGCTCGATCGGTCAACCGTATACCGGCGAGATCTTCATCGGCTCGATCGCCGGCTCGCGCCTGCTGTCGCGGGACGGTGAGCGGTCGATCCGGGTGCGCGAGTGCCCCAGGCTGACCGACGCCATCATCGCCACCACCGATCCCGATGCCTGCTTCGACGGGGCCGAACGCGGCGCCTGGCTGCAGGTGCGCGCCGCCGCCAAGCTGGCGCGACTAGGCTGCGACGCCTACGCCTACGCCATGGTCGCCATGGGCAAGATGGACATGGTCATCGAGGCCGGCCTGAAGTCCTGGGACATCGAGGCGGCCATCCCGCTGATCGAAGGCGCCGGCGGGATCGTCTCCGACTGGCGCGGCCAGCCGATCGGCCAGGACGGCGGCCAGCTGGTGATTTCCGGCGATCGCCGCTGCCTGGACGACGCGCTGGTCAGTCTGAGGCGTTCGGCGAAATAAGAGGCTCATGCGGCGCAACCGGGTCGACCGTCTCGTCGAAGGCCTGCCAGAAGATCGCGCGTCGAGGATCGGTCTCGATCAAAATCTCGTGGAAAGATCCCGCGACCTCGACATAGCGCCCGTTAGGAATGCGGGCGGCCGCCCGCTGCTGATCGGCGTTGAGCACACGCGTGTCCAATTCGGCCGCGACGATCGTCACCGGGATGGCGATCTTCTCCAGGCGTCCAGCCCCCCTTAGCCAAGCGCAGGCCGAGATGGCGAAATCCGCCCATCCCCAGGTCATGCCGCCCAGGGCGATACGCGGATCGGCGCGCAACTGGGCCTGATAACGGTCGTAGCGCGCCTCGTCGTGGGTCAGGGCGTCGCCGACGAAGGTCTGGGCCAGGGGATCGTAACGACCGCCTTGCACGTACTCGCCGGCCAGGCCCACGCGGGACAATGTCCAGGACAACGGCGCGGCGACCCAGGGCGGGACACCGGCGGTGTTGAGTCCCAGCATCGGCGCAGAGAGGACGGCGGCGGAGAACCGGGTTTCGCCCGTGGCCAAGGCCAGCAGCGCCAGACAGCCGCCCATCGAATGGCCGACGGCGATCCAGGGTTTGGGCAAGCGCGGCTCGAACGTGGTCAGCAGCGCCCTATGGTCGCCGAGAAACGGCTTGAACCCGACCGCATGCCCTCTCAGCCGGTCGGGCAGAGCGCGATGGGAAAGCCCCTGCCCTCGCCAGTCGTGGACTAGGACCACGAAACCGCGATCCAGCAAGTCCTGCACGACCTCGAAATACTTCTCGATCGGCTCGCTGCGGCCAGGACTGACCATCACCGAGCCCCGGGGCGTTCCCTGAGGTTCAAACAAAGCGGCGCGGAGGGTCGCCCCGTCCGCGCCGCTGAACCATTCGGCCTTTCCATGATCGGGAACCGGCGCCTCGGGAATTGAGACCAGCGACGCCGCTTCCCCCATGGATCAGCGCATCTTCGCGAACAGAGCCGCCATCTTCGATTGCAGGGCCATGGCCGTGCCCATGTCCGACAGCTTCAGCTTGCCGGTCATGACCGCCATGGTCGGGTCCAACGAGCCGGCGCCGATGGCCAGCAGGTCGTCCATCGACAGAGTCATGGTCAGGTCGGCCGGCTTGTCTTCGTTGGTCACGGAGCCGCCATCGATGTGGATGACGCCGGCGTCCTTCAGGTCGAACTTCAGGCTCTTGCCCAGGCCGCTGTCGTCGCCGACGGCGCCTTTGATACGATCGGTGATTTCCTGCAACGTAGCCATGTTCGCGTCTCCCTCTGTGGCGCGTGGATTCTGGGCGGCAGACTGGCCGCTGGATCGCGGCGAGTAAACACTGTTCAGACGCGCGAGCGGCTATTTTTTCTTGTCATAAAAGCCCACGCTGACTGGCATTTTGCCCAGTCGGACCCTAATCGCGCCTTCAAACTGCTCGGGACGATAATAGGGCATGCCCTTGATAACGGGCAGCGGTCGGGAGCTTCCGTCGGGGAACACGGCCACCCCGGTTTCGGCCTTCGCGAAGGCTATTCCGGTCATGGTCGGCGCCATCAAGGCCATGGGGCCGGCCGCCTTGCGTATGGCCACGTTGGAGTCCTTCACCGTGACGGCCAGTTCGCGCGCGTCATAGTCCAGCGCCGGCGCCAGCGCGGGATTGAGGTCCATGCCGACGCCGAACTTGGTGGCTGACGGAACGTCGAACGCGACCTGAGCCTTGCCCTGAAGTTGGGCCAAGGTCGGGAGGCGCTCGAAGCGACCGGTCGCCGCCTCGATCGGCAACGGCGTCCGCGAGCCGCCATTCTCGACCAACGCCGCCTTCACCCCGACCGCGGGCTTACCGTCCTGATGCAGGCTGTAGGTGACCCGGAGGCGGGCGCGTTCAGCCGCCGGAACCTTCAGGAAAGCTTCCAGGAACGGAAAGACCTTGGCGGCCGGTACGACCTTCGCCGCCTCGGCAAGGGCCATCGACGGGATCGCCGACGCCAGCGCCAGCGCCAGCGCCAGCGCCATCGATGCTAGGGCCGAAGCGACGGCGCGCCTGTACAAGCTCATTTCGGCTTCACGAACTTCAGCGTCATGCGGTCGCTCTCTCCTATGGCGTCGTACTTGGCGTGATCGAAGCCTGGCTCGGCCGGCTCACCGCGCGGCGCGGACAACCGGGTTGGCGGCAAGGTCCAGACGCCGAAGGGGTGGTCCTTGGTGTCCTTGGGATTGGCGTTGATCTCGCTCTCGCCGGCCAGGACGAAGCCGGCCTCCTTGGCCATCTCGATCACATAGGCCTGCTGCACGTAGCCGTCGGCCGCCAGCACGTCCTGCACCCGCCCCGGCTCGCCGCGATGCTCCTCGACGCCCAGCACGCCGCCAGGCTTCAAGGCGGTCAAGGCTTCGCGAAAAGCCTTCTCCGCCAGGCCCGCGGCCATCCAGTTGTGCAGGTTGCGCAGGAACAGCACCAGGTCGGCCGCCCCCGCTGGCGCCACCGGACCGCTGGTCGGGCCGAACGCGGTGATGACGACCTCGCCATAGACCTTCTTCTTCTCGGCCAGCTTGTGCTGATAGGCCTCGACCGCCGCCTTGGCGCTGGGGTCGTCGGGCAAATCGGTCTGTAGCGACGCGGCGTAGAGCTTGCCGCCCGTGCCGGCCAGGTACGGCGCGAGGATGTCTGTGTACCAGCCTGTTCCCGGCCAGAACTCGACGACGGTCTGGCCGGGCTTGAGGCCCCAGAATTCCAGGCTCTCGACAGGATGGCGCCAGATGTCGCGGGCCTTGTCGGCCGGCGAGCGCCAAGCGCCCTCGGTCGCGGCCTTCAAGGTCATGCCTCCGGTCTTGGCCTCGGGCTTGGGCGTCTCGGGCTTGTCGACTTTGCGACCGCATCCCGCCAGGCCGAGCGCCGTCGCGCCCGCCAGCAAACCTCGCCGCGACCACCAAACCCCCGGACCCATGCCGCCACCCACCATCGATTCATGCCCCCCGATCATGCACCCGACCTTGGCGAAACGGCGCCAGAGGTCGGTCAAAAGTTCAACTCGCCAGGCTCAGCCCGGCTTGCGGAAGCGTAGGGTCATGCGGTCGCTCTCGCCGATCGCGTCGTACCTGGTTCGATCGAAGGTTGGATCGGCCGGCTTGCCGCTCGGCGCGGTCTGCCTGACCGGCGGCAAGGTCCAGACGCCGAACGGATGGTCCTTGGTGTCCTTGGGATTGGCGTTGATCTCGGACTGGGCGTCCAGCTTGAAGCCGGCCTTTTCGGCCAGGCCCACCACCGTGGCCGTCGCCAGATAGCCGTCCGCGCCCTTGTCGGTTTCCGACTTGGGATCGGCGCGGTGATCCTCGACCGCCAGCAGCCCGCCCGGTTTGAGCACGGCGAAGAAGTCGGCGAAGATTTTCTCGGCCACCCCCGGCTGGCCAGTCCAGTTGTGGACGTTGCGCGCCGTCAGGACCAGGTCGGCCGAGCCCGCCGCGCCCAGGGGACCAGCGACCGGGCCGAAGTTCACGAACCGCACGGTCCCGTACTTGGCGGGGTCCATGAAGCGCATCTCGAAGTTCGCCCGGCCCTTGCGCGCGCCGTCCGAAATCTTCGGATTGGCCAGGTCGGCCACGCCCGCGACGTACACGCCGCCTGTCGCCTTGGCGTAGGGCGCCAGGATTTCGGTCCAGTAGCCGCCGCCAGGCGACACCTCGATCACGGTCTGCTTGGGCTTCAGCCCCCAGAACGTCAGGCTCTCATAGGGATGGCGGGCGCCGTCGCGGGCGACGTTGGCCGGCGTGCGATCCGGCGAGGCGATGGCCGCCTGCAGCGCGGCGTCGGCGGCGAAGACCGGCGAGGCGGAAAGGCAGAGGCTCGCGGCGGCGAACAGGAGGAGATGGCGGCGGCAGGTCATCGTCGTGGATCTCCAAGGAGTGAACCCAGGGGCTCGGCGAGCCGACCTTAACGGTGACCGAACGGCGATCAAGCGATTCACCGCCAAGCGGCGCATTCAGCCCCTTGAAGTCGAAAAACGGCTCACCACCTTGGTCTCGAAGGCGCTGGAAACCCGGGCCTTCCGGATCGCCGGCGACGCCAGATCGGGTCGCCAAGGGTCTGAACCTATTGAACAACCTTGCTTTGAAAGAAGGATGTCATCATGCGTACCATCGACCTGTCGCCCCTGTACCGTTCGCTCGTCGGCTTCGACCGGCTGGCCGCCCAACTGGACGCCGCGGCCTCGAACGAAGCCAGCTCGGGCTATCCCCCCTACAACATCGAGCGCACCGCCGAGAACGCGTACCGCATCGAGATCGCCGTCGCCGGCTTCAAGTCGGAAGAACTCGGCATCGAGGTGAAGGAGAACCTTCTCACCGTCACTGGCCGCAAGCCGGCCAACGACGAAGCCAAGCGCTATCTCCATCGCGGCCTGGCCGAGCGCAACTTCGAACGCCGCTTCCAACTGGCCGACTACGTCGTCGTGACCGACGCGGCCCTGTCGGACGGCCTGCTGTCCATCTCGCTGAAGCGCGAATTGCCCGAGGCCCTCAAGCCGCGGACCATCGAGATCAAGACGGCTTCGGCCCTGATCGAGGGCGAAAAGATCGAAGGCGAGAAGGCAGCGTAACACCACCTTCCCGCGTTACCGTATCTCCCCTCTAGACTTTCAGGGCGGCGCATCGATGCGCCGCCCTTTTTTCTTGAGCATTCGAGAGACCGCGATCAAGGGACGCGACCAATCGCCTAGGACGGTGCGAAGTCCAGGCCCTGGACCTGGCTGAGATCGCACTCGCGCAGGCTGGTCTTGGACAGGCGAGCGCCGGTGAAATCCGCTCCGCGCAGATCTGCGCCGTCGAGTGTGGCTTCGCTGAGATCGGCGGCCTGCATGAGCGCGTAGCGCAGACGGGCGGCCTTCAGGTTGACCAGGGTCTTGCGCTCAGGACCCAGAGGCAGCGGCGAAAGGAACGCCTGCCTCAGGTCGGCCTTGGTCAGGTTAGCTCCGGCTAGCTTGGCGCCCCGCAGGTCGGCGCCGCGCAGATTGGCCATCCGCAGGTCGGCGTTGCGCAGATCCGCGCCCTGGAGCTGCGTTCCCGAAAGGTCGACCCCCACCATGCAGGCGCCGGCCGCGCTCATCGCCGTCAACCTCAGGCCCTTGAGCCGGTCTCCCAGCGGACGCAGGTCCTCGCCGTCCAGGCGGGCGGGTTGCCCCTCCTTGCCGCCGGTCTTGCACCAGGCCTGGTTGGCCAGGCAGCGCTCGAGGATCTCTTCCACGCGCGACAGGGCGCGTTCGGTCGAGGCCGCTAGACAGCCCTGCATGGCCGCGCCGCTGGTGCGGGCCGTGGAGGTATCGACCCCGGCCATCACTGCGCCTGTGAAATTGGCGCCTTCCAGGTTCGCGCCCTTGACGTCGGCGCCGTCCAGGATAGCCCCACTGAGATTGGCTTCCTTGAGGTTCGCGCCGGACAGCTTGGCGCCCCGCAGCGAGCAGTCGCTGAAGTCGGCCTTGAACGCCGAGACTCCCGTGAACTGCGAACCATCCAGCGTCGCGCCCGAGAAGTTGACCTCGTCGACCTCGCCGTTGCGCGTTTCGTGGCGGACGGTTTCTAGCCCCTTGCGGGGATGCGGAATGGCCACCTGCCCCTCCCGGAAGTCTGCTTGGGTCAGGTCGGCTTGAGACAGGTTGGCGCCGCGCAGGCAAGCGCCGCGCAGGTCGGCGCGCACCAGAACGGCCTGCCGCAGGTCGGCCTTGCGGAGGTCAGCGCCGAACAGGTTGGCCCGCTCCAGACGCGTACGAACCATGCGACAGCCGTCGAGGATGGAGGCTGAAAAATCAGCGTCGGCCAGATTGCGGAAAGACAGGTCCAGGCCGGACAGGTTCATGAAACGAAGCGAAGCCCGCTTGCCGCCCTGCTTGCCCGTGACGAACTTCTCGTGCGCCGACACGATCATGTCGAGCTCGGCTTGGCTAATTCGCCGCCGCCCCGCAATGCTCTGCGCCGCGCTCATGTCTTACGCACGTCCCCCGACAAACCCCTTGATCCTGCTGACGAATACCGGTGATCGACGAGCGAAGGGTTAAGGCCGCGCTGTTTGGCCGCAACTTTCGCGAAAAGTTGGATAGAAATTCGCCGTTAGCGCTACCGCGCTAGATCACGTCGTCCAGACCGCGCGCGCCAAGGCGAATGGCGCCGGTGACGTCGACATCCTTGAGCAGGGCGTTGGTGAAGTTGGCGCGCGACAGGTCGGCGCCGCTCAGGCATGCCTGCCGAAGGTCGGCGCGAGCGAGGTCGGCGTTCGTCAGCAGAGCGCCAGTCAGATCGCTGGGCAACAGTCGGTCGCGGCCGATCAGCAGTGGGCCCAATTGCGCTTCGCGCAGGTCGGACCCCGCAAGCTTGGCGCCCTTCAGACGCGCGCCGCGCAGGTCGGCTCGCCGCAGATTGCATGAGCGCAGGTCGGCGCCCTCCAACTGCGCGCCCTGCATCTGCACGCTTTCCATGTCGAGGCCGTAGAACACCGCGCCCTTGGCCGACAGGGCCGTCAGGTTGAAGCCGCGCACGGACTTCAGATTGCGCAGGTCGGCCTTGTCGAACACCGAGGGCTTGCCCTCGGCGCCGCCGGTCTCGCACCACTTGGCGTGGTCCGAGATCATCTGCTCGTACGGCATCTCCGAAACGTCCTTGCCCGACGCCTTGTCGGTCAGCGCGCCGTCCATGTTGGTGTCGTTGATGTTCCAGGACATCGTCTTGGCGCCGACCAGCACCGCGTTGCGCAGGTCGGCTCCCACCAGGTTGGCGCCAGAGAGGTCGGCGCCAGCCAGGTTGGCCCCGTTGAAATTGGCCTGCTTCAGGTTGGCGCGAACCAGCTTGGCGTCCTTCAGGATGGCGTCGCTGAAATCGGCCTTGGTGGCGATGATGCCCGACAGGCGCGAGCGCTCCAGGTTGGCGCCGGCCAGGATCGCGCCGGTGGCCATGGCCTCGCGCTGGACGGGCTCGATGATGCGATAGCCTTCCTTGCGGTCGGCGGCGGCGATCTGCCCCTCGCGAAGGTCGGCTTCGAACATGTCCGCGCCGGTCAGATTGGCGCCGCGCAGGCTGGATCCCCTCAGATCGGCGCGGCGCATGGAAGCGTCGGTCAGGTCCGAGCCCTGCATATCCGCGCCATACATGGTGGCGTTGTCGAGCTTCGCCCGCCGCATGTCGCAGCCGACCATCAGGGCGCCGGTGAAATCGGCGTCGCAAAGATTACGGCCGGCGACGGACAGGCCCGAGAGATCACAGAAGGCGAAAACGGCGCGTGCGCCGCCCATCCGAGCCGACCACAGACGGTCATGCTTGGCGCAAATCACGTCCACATCGTGCTGCGTCAGGCGCTTGTGGTCTTGGCCTGCCGCGGGAGGGGCGCTCATGGCTGCTCGTATCGACTCCCCGAAGGGCTAGGCCTCTACAATGCGTCGAGCCGCATTAACGCTGCGTTTCCAAGTATTTCGGGACGCCCGAGCATGGTTTGCCCCGGCGTCCCGGACCTATCAGCCGGCCTTGGGCAACGGCTGCGCGCGGCTCTCGTCGAGATAGCGCGCGCCGGTCGGCTTGAGGGCGCCGTTCAGATCGATGACCAACGGATTGCCCGTGGGGATCTCGACGTGGACGATCTCGGCGTCGGGCACGTTGAACAGGTGCTTGACGATGGCGCGCAGCGAGTTGCCGTGAGCGGCCACCAGGATGGTCTCGCCTGTGGCCAGCTTGGGCGCGATGGCGGATTGCCAATAAGGCAGCACGCGCACCAGCGTCGTCGCCAGGCTTTCCGTGCTGGGCAGGTCCTTGCCGGCGTAGCGGCGGTCCTTGCTGAAGTCGTACTCGCCGCCCGGGGCCAGCTCCGGCGGCGGGATGTCGTACGACCGACGCCAGATCGTGACCTGCTCCTCGCCGTGCTTCTCGGCGGTCTCGGCCTTGTTCAGACCGGTCAGGCCGCCGTAATGGCGTTCGTTCAGCCGCCAGTCTTTGGTGACGGGGACAAAGCTCTGTTGGGCCGCGTCCAGGGCCAGATTGCAGGTGCGGATGGCCCGGGTCTGAACCGAGGTGAAGGCCTCGTCGATATCGATGCCGGCGGCCTTGATCAGCTCGCCGCCCTTGCGAGCCTGGGCCTCGCCCTCGGCGGTCAGGTCCACGTCCACCCAGCCGGTGAAGCGGTTTTCGAGATTCCATTGGCTCTGGCCGTGGCGCAGCAGGACTAGAACGGGCATCGGACCTCCTAAATGTGTCGGAGGGCGGGCTAAGCCCCGGCCGCCTCCACGTCAAGCGCCCTGCCCCGATCCCGCACTTCTCTCCTCTGGGGGGCATGCTATAGGCAGGCCATGCCTGATCGCATCCTCATGCCCTTGCTGGCGCTCATCGGCCTGGCCCTGGTCGCCTTCTCGCTCGTGTGGCCGCAAGGCTACGGCGCCCGTTCGCCGGGGCCGTTCGGTTCGGTGCCGATCCAGCAGACACCGGAAATGCAGGCCAAGATACAACGCGAGAAGGACGCGGCCGCCCTGCATGAGCGACAGGCTCGTCAGCAGGTCAGCGACGCTCGCGCCGCGGCGGCGGGCGCGCCATGAGTACCTTCGATGCGATCTCCGTGGGCCAACGGGTCCTGAACGCCGAGGCCCAGGCCCTGGCGCAGCTGTCTTCGTCCCTCGACGAATCGTTCATTCGCGCGGTCGAAGCCATGTTCGACGCCAGTGGGCGCGTGGTCTGCACGGGTATCGGCAAGTCCGGCCACGTCGCGCGCAAGATCGCCGCGACCCTGGCCTCGACCGGCTCGCCGGCCATGTTCGTCCACGCCGCCGAAGCCAGTCACGGCGACCTGGGCATGATCGGCCAGGGCGATGTGGTGTTGGCCCTTTCCAAGTCCGGTGAGGCGCGCGAGCTGTCGGACACCCTGACCTACGCCAAGCGCTTCTCGATCCCGATCATCGCCGTCACCGCCGTGGCTGACAGCCAATTGGGCCGGGCCGGCGACATCCTGCTGCTGCTGCCCGACGCGCCCGAGGCTACCGCCGAGGTCAGCGCGCCGACCACCTCCACCACCCTGCAGATGGCCCTGGGCGACGCCCTGGCCGTCGCGCTGCTGGAACGTCGCGGCTTCACGGCAACCGACTTCCGGGTCTTCCACCCCGGCGGCAAGCTGGGTGCCATGCTGCGCACGGTCGGCGATCTGATGCATGGCGAGGGCGAACTGCCCCTCACCCGCGAGGACGCGCCGATGGCCGAGGCCCTGCTGGTGATGAGCGAGAAGCGCTTCGGCGCGGTCGGGGTGGTCGCCCAGGACGGCTCGCTCAGCGGCCTGATCACCGACGGCGACCTGCGTCGCCACATGGACGGGTTGATGAGCCATGTCGCCGGCGAGGTCATGACCCGCGCCCCGCTGACCATCAATCCCGGCGCCCTGGCCGCCGAGGCGCTGAAGATCATGAATGAGCGGCGCATCACCGTACTCTTCGTGGTCGACCAGAGCCGTCCGGTCGGCATCCTGCACGTCCACGACCTGCTGCGGGCCGGCGTGATCTGATCGCCCGCCCTGCGAATATCCACGGCGACTTTCGGCTTGAACCTTGTCGCCGAGCGACAAAGGCGTAGGAGACGGCGTTCAAGATTCACATCACGCGGATTCGACGTCGGACGCTGAAGGCCCTGAGCTAACACCCCGACGTGGAACGACAATTTCGACGGAAAGACGGCTGACCAAGTTCGACGACACCCAGCGGGACATTATCGAGATCCGCTCACCGGTCCGCCGACGTTTCACGGTCGGGCGCGTCCTGGCGGTCAGCGCTGTCGTCGCTGTTCTCAGCGCCTGGGGGCTCCTAGCCTCGCGAGGGTCGCACGCCCCCAAAACCGAGCAGGCGGCCGTGGCCCCGACCCCGCCGGTCGTCCTGCCCCTTCATCCGGAAGATTGGCGCGGCGCCATCGACTATCGCGCCCTGGACGCCCGCATTCAGACCATGATGACCGACCCGTCCATGGAGGGTCTGGCGATCGCCGTTGTGGAGAACGGCCGCCTGTCCTTCGTGCGGGGCTACGGCCAGACCTCGGCCAAGGACGGCGAAAAGGTCGACGCGGACACGGTGTTCCGCTGGGCGTCGCTGTCCAAGACGGTGGCCGGCGCGCTCAGCGCCCGTCTGGCCAGTGAAGGCGTGTTCGCCCTGAGCGATCCCCTAGGCAAGTTCAACACCAGCCTGCGCTTGCCCGGCGACGCTCAGAACACCCTGACGGTCGAGCAGCTTCTGTCTCAGCGCACGGGCCTGCCCCGCAACGCATACGATGGCTGGTTGGAGGGCGGACGGGATCCGCGAGACATCCGGGCGAGCCTGGCGGCGGTGCCGCTTCTCTGCCCGCCAGGGGTCTGCCACAGCTACCAGAACATCGCCTACGACACGATCCGCGAGGTCGTGGAGACGGCCACCCATCGCCCCTATGCCGAGGAAGCGCGCCAGCGACTCTTCCTGCCGCTGGGCATGACCAGCACGACCATCGGCATGGAAGGCCTGCGCGGTGCGAAGCACTGGGCGCAGCCCTCCCGCAACGGCCGCGTCATCACCCTGGCCGAGGCCTACTATCGTGTGCCGGCCGCGGCGGGCGTCAATTCCAACATCGTCGACCTGGCGCGCTGGATGCAGGCGCAGATGGGCCAGGCGCCGGCCGTCCTATCGGCCAGGGTGCTAAGCGATATCCAGAGCCCGCGCGTCAGAACAGGCAGGCCCTACGGAAATTCGCCCTTGGGTCGCACCCTGGAGTATCCCGGCTACGGCTTGGGCATGCGCAGCTTCACCTACAAGGGCCATCGGCTGGTGGGGCATAGCGGCGCGGTGGACGGCTATCGCTCCACCATGATGTTCGACCCAGTGACGAAGACGGGCGTGGTGATGCTGTGGAACAGCGAGGCGAGCCTGCCTTTCAAATTCCAGGCTGAGGTCCTCGACCGCGCCTATGGCCTGCCGTTCACCGACTGGCTGCAGATGAAGCACGACCGCTCGAACCTCGCGCCTTGAACCTTCGGCTCGACGCTCCGTTTGGTTGAGTTTGCCTGAAATGCACTTTTAGGACACTGTGCGGGCCGCGTCGGGCGTCTCGTGGAGGGTTCCAATGCGCTATGCGTTCAAGCCGTTTTCCGGATGCGTCTGCCGACGAGCGCAATGCGCGGTGCCGGCTTCGCCGGGCCTCATCGCCCAGCTCTACGCCCGGTACCTGGCGCTGCTGGCGGAAGGCCGGCTCGACGCCGACATGACCTTCGAGGCGTTCTACAAGGTCTGGCGGTCCAACCGCCGCGGCCCCAACAATGTCGGGCTGGACGACGGCGAGGTCCGGCTGGGCGGGATCAAGGGTCCCCTCCGCATCGATCAGCCCTCAAAGAAGCTGGCGGGCGAGATCCGCACCATGGTGCTGCTGGTCGACTTTCCCGACCGCCCCCACGCCGACGACCACAGCCCAGGCATGTACGAGCAGATGCTGTTCAGCCTAGAGACCTTCCCGTCGGGCAGCATGCGCGACTTCTATCGGCAGGTCAGCGGCTGGACCGAAGATGGCGGCGGCATCGACGTCACGGGCAAGGTGCACGGCTGGTTCCGGATGCCTAATCCGATCTCATTCTATGCCGACGGCAATTCCGGCATGAGCGACAACTTCCCGCGCAACGCGCCCGCGATGGCTCGGGACGCCGTGCTGGCCGCCAAGTTCGCGGGTGTCGACTTCGCTGACTTCGACGCCCTGGGCGAGGGCACGGTCACCGCGCTGTTCGTGATCCATGCCGGCGGCGGCGCCGAAACCACCGGCAATCGCAACGACATCTGGAGCCACAAGTGGATCATCCCCGAAGGCGTCGACGTCGGGCACGGTATATCGGTCAGCACCTATCTGACCGTGCCCGAGGACTGCCGCGTCGGCGTTTGCGCCCATGAATGGGGCCATTTGGCCGCGCGTTGGGCCGACTATTACGACACCGGCGCCACGCAGAGCACCCAGTCCAACGGCCTTGGCAACTACTGTCTGATGGCGGCGGGCTCGTGGGGCAATTCCGGCCTGACGCCGGTCTATCCCAACGGCATGCTGCGGATGTTCCACGGCTGGGTCGAGCCGGAGCTCATCATGGAAAGTAAGAAGGGCGTCGTGCTGAAGCCCGCCGCCGAGGGCGGCTCGCCGGTGATCATCCGCAACTCGTCCTTCATGACCGACAGCCAGTACCTGCTAGTGGAATACCGGCGAAAACGTCACCAGGACGCCTTCCTCCCCGACCAGGGCGTGGCGGTCTATGTGGTCGACGAGTCCGTCGAGGACGTGAACGACGAAGGCCGCCTGGCCATCGAACTGATGCAAGCCGATAACCGGCGGGACCTGGCCAAGATCTTCGGCCAGGGCAATCGCGGCGACTCCAACGACCTCTACCCGTCGCTGGGCAACGCCGAGCTGGGCAAGAAGACCAAGCCGCCGCTGAACATGCCGCGTTCGAAGTGGTCCGGGGTCAGCATCAAGGTGATCGGCACGCCGGGCGACGACCAGATGAAGATCGACATCACGCTGGACGCCTAGAACCGCTAGCGCGTCCCGAAGGTCCGGTCGCCGGCGTCGCCCAGACCCGGCACGATATAGCCGTGGTCGTTCAGTTCGGCGTCCACCGCCGCCGTCCAGATCGGCACGTCGGGGTGGGCGGCGCGCAGCGTCTCCACGCCCTGTCGCGAGGCCACCAGGCAGACGAAGCGCAAGTCGCTCACGCCCGACCGCTTCAGCAGCGTCAAGGCCGCCACCGCCGTGTGTCCCGTGGCCAGCATCGGGTCGACCACGATGACCAGCCGGTCGGCGATGTCCTCGGGGGTCTTGTAGTAGTACTCCACCGCCTCCAGCGAGGCGGGGTCGCGGAACAGGCCGATGTGCGCGACCCGCGCCGAAGGCACCAGGTCCAGCATCCCTTCGGCCATGCCCAGCCCCGCGCGCAGGATGGGCGCGAAGACCAGCTTCTTGCCCGCGATCTCCTCGGCCGTGGTCGGGGCCACCGGGGTCTCGATCTCGACCGTGTGCGTCGGAAGGGCGCGGGTGACCTCGTAACAGAGCAAGGTCGCCGTCTCGCGCATCAGGGCGCGGAAGGTCTTGGTCGAGGTCTGCCTGTCGCGCATCCGGGTCAGCTTGTGGCGGACCAGGGGGTGGTCGACGACGGTGACGCCTTGCATGGCCAAACTTCCCTCTCACGGGGCGGGCGCCCCTCACGCGGACCAAGTGCCGCCTTAAGGCGTTCGCGCCAAGCGGAAATCGCCAAAGCCGGCGCTGTCCCGCCGGAGCCCACAGCCCCGCCGGTTAAAGCGCCCTACCCTTCGCGTGCGACGCCGCTTAAGATAGCGCTGTCGAGAGGGTTTGAAGACGAATGACGATGACGACGGCCGCCAATCCCCTGCGCCTCTATCAGCGCGTGGCCGCGGACATCGGCAAGGCCATCGCCGACGGCCGTCACCAGCCCGGCCAGCGCCTGGCCTCCGAACGTGATCTGGCCGAGGAGTTCGGCGTCAGCCGTCCCACCATCCGCCGCGCCGTGATCGCTCTGGAGATGCGCGGCCTGCTGGAGGCTCGCCAGGGCTCGGGCGTCTATGTCCGCGCTGGCGGCCAGCCGCCTCCCCCGCCGCGCGATCTCGACATCGGGGCCTTCGACCAGGCCGAGGCCCGACGCCTGTTCGAGGGAGAGGCCGCCGCCCTGGCCGCCACCCTGATCACCGACGAGGAGCTGGCCTATCTCGAGACCCTGGTCGCCGAGATGAACAGCGAGAAGTCGACCAAGGAACAGTCCGAACTGGCCGACCGTCAGTTCCACATCTCCATCGCCCAGGCCACCCGCAACAGCGCCATCGTCCGGGTTGTCGAGAACACCTGGGACCTGCGCTACAAGTCGCGCCTGTGCATGCAGATGCTGGAAAAGGCCCGGCACGTTCGCAAACGTCCGCTGAACGACGAGCACCAGGACATCATCGAGTCCCTGCGCACCCGCGATCCCAAGGCCGCCCGCATCGCCATGCAGACTCACTTGGGCGGCCTGATCGAGAACCTGCTGCTGACCGCCGAACTGGAGGCCATGGAGCAGACCCGCGAACGCCTGGCCAGCAAGCGCGAAGAAATCGCGCTGCGAGCGGCCAGCGCGGCGAAGTAAAGCCGGGGACATACCCTTGTGGCGTGTCCCCAATTCCAGACCCAAAGCCAGCCGATGGGGACACGCCGCAAGGGCATGTCCCCAACCGCGCTCTAGCCTGGCTGCCGTTCCGGCGTCGGCGCGGCCGGAACGTTGACCACCGGCGGTGCGGGCGCGGCAGGCGCCGCCGGAGCCGGAGCCGGAGCCACCGGAGCGTTCGAATCGGCCGGAACCTCACCCTCAACCGGAACCGCGCCTTCGATCGGCGTACCATCCGGATTCAGCAGCGTCGCATCCTCGGCCGCGGACACGGCGTCGTCGCCCTCGGGCTTGGCCGCCTTGGGCGCATCGCGGTTCACAGCGTAGGTGGCGACGCTCTTCCAGATCTTGGCCGGCAGACCGCCGCCGACCACCCCGTTCATGGCGCTGTTGTCGTCGTTGCCGACCCAGACGCCGATCACCAGGTCGCCGACGTAGCCCACGAATAGAGCATCGCGATAATCCTGGCTGGTCCCGGTCTTGCCGAACGCGCCGGGAATGGCCGCCTCGATGCCCGTGCCGCGCTGGGTGGCCGAACGCAGCAGGTCGCGCATGCCGGCCAGTTCGACCTTGGTCAGCGGGTGGACGTTGGCGGGCTTCTTCCAATCGGCCAGGCCGTGCGGGATCACCGGGGCCTCGCCGGCGGCGATGGCCGCGTAGGCCGCCGTCAGGTGCACCAGGCTCATGGGCCCAGTGCCAAGCGCCAGCGTCAGATCGTCCGGGATTGGGTCGGTGATCCCCAGGTCGCGGGCAGTACGGACGATGGGGTCGCGACCGATGTCGTGAGCCAGGCGCACGGCGGCCACGTTGGACGAGCCGGCAAAGGCGGTGATCAGCGGGACTTCGCGACCGGCGTACTTGCCCTCGTGGTTCTTCGGGGTCCAGCCGCTGACCTCCACCGGCGCATCGAGGATCGGACTAGTCGGGGTCATGCCTTGGCGAATGGCCGCAAGGTAGACGAACAGCTTGAAGGCCGAGCCGGGCGGACGCTCGGCGTCGGCTCGGTTGAACTGGCTGACCTTGTAGTCGCGGCCGCCCACCATGGCGACGATGCGACCGTCGGTGCGCATGGCCACGATCGCGCCCTGGGTGACGTTCAGCACCTTGCCGTCACGGGCGATCGCCTGGTCCAGGATCTTCTCGGCCTGAGCCTGCAGCCTGGGATCCAGCGTCGTGCGGACGACCGTTTCGCCATAGGTGTTCTCGAACACCGCCTTGGCCTGGGGGAAAACCCAGTCGGCGAAGTAGGAGCCGGTCGGCAGCTTGGGGCGGCCGGCCTGGACATGCACTTGGCGTCCGGCGCGGTTGGCCTGAGCTTGGGTGATCACGCCTGTGTCGACCATCGCACCCAGGACGGTCTCCATCCGAGCCTTGGCGCCTTTGAAGTTCTCGGTCGGAGCCCAGCGGGATGGCGCCTTGACGAGACCCGCCAGCATGGCCGCCTCGCCGATCGACAGCTGTTCGGGCGTTTTGTCGAAATAGTGACGTGAGGCCGCGCCCAGGCCAAAGGTGCCGTCGCCGAAATAGACCGACGAGAGGTAGCGCGACAGGATCTCGTCCTTGGACAGGCGGGCGTCCAGATAGAGGGCGATCAGCACCTCCTGGATCTTCCGCCGGAACGTGCGCTTGTTGGACAGAAAAGCGTTCTTGGCCAGCTGCTGGGTGATGGTCGAGCCGCCCTCGGACACCCCGCCGGCCTTGGCGTTGGCGCCCATGGCCCGCAGGATCGCTTTAGGGTCGATGCCGATGTGCTTGTAGAAGCGGCGGTCCTCGATCGCGATGAACGCGCCCGGCACATAGGCGGGCAGCTTGGCGACGTCGACCGGCGCCTCCTTGTACGAGCCGCGCCGAGCGATCGGCGAGCCGTCGGCGGCCACGATCACCAGGGTCGGATTGGCCAGGGGCTCCAGTGCTCGACCCAACGGCAACGACCACAGCAGGGAAACGATGATGGCGATCACGATCGCCACGGAGGCCGCCGCGCCGATCTGCCACGGCCGTCGTCTCCAGATCGGCGGCTTGGCCGGCGGTTGAGACGGAGCCGTCGGCTCGGTCGCTTCCGGCGTCAGGGTTTCGGCGACTTCGGGTTCAACAGCCTCAGCCGCCTCCGGTTCGACGTGGACCGCGGCCTCGGGAACCGGGTCGGCGATCACCGCGTCGGACGTCTCGGCGGCTTCGGCCTCGACGGTTTCAGCCGGCTCGACGACGAGCTTGGCCTTGGCCTTGCGTCGGGCGCGAGGCTTGCGCTTCGGCGTCGCCGCTTCCAGGACCTCCTCGACAGGCGCCCCTTCGACGATCGCGCCCGAAGCCTCGTCGGAGGTCTGCGCCTGGGCGGCGGGTTCGCGGTCGTCGGCGGCGTCGGACATTCGGATCGCACTCGTTCAGGCGAAATTTCGCCAGCAAGAGCGCGGCAATAGCACAGGCGATCTGTCCCGTGACGGCCCACCGAGGTCGCAACGCGCAAAAAAAATGGCCGGGCCCGCCTCAAGCGTCCCGGCCTTTCAGTGGGGGGATGAAAGCGAAAGTCTAGAAGTTCACGTCCAGACGCGCCCCGAAGTAGCGGAAGGCGTCGCGGCCCGGGAACCAGGTCTTGCCCTGGGCCGTCGGAATGGCCGGGTTGCTGTAGCCCGAGGTGCCGTTGCCCAGGCCTTGGGCGTAGCGCTTGTCGAACAGGTTGTTGGCGAAGGCCGTCAGCTTGTACTTGCCTTCACGGTCGGTGATCCCGAGGCTCAGGTCGGTGATGCTGTAGGCCTTCTGGACCGTGCGCGGGTCCTGGCTGAGGGCGAAGTTGATGTCGTCCTGCCAGCGCAGGGTGGCGCCGACGAAAGCCTTGAACGGCACGTTGTCCGGCAGGTCGATGTCGTACTGACCGCCAACGCTGAACTTGTACTTGGGCGTATTGTTCAAAGGCGCGCCATGCAGGTTCTGCAGGCGACCGCTGACGGTCTGCGGCTTGCCGGCCACGATGGGCTGCAGCGCGGTGTAGCAGGTTCCCGGCGCCCCAACGGCGCCGACGGGAAGCGGCGAGCCCGCGACCAGCGGCTGGCCCGAATAGCAAGGGCCGTTCGGGAAATCGACGACCGTGGCGTCGGTATAGGCGAAGGCTCCGTTCAGCCGGAAGTTCGAGGTGATCCGCGCCACCGCGTCCAGTTCCAGGCCTTGGGTGCGCAGGTGACCGATGCTGTTCAGGAACGTCAGGAACGTCCCGTCGGGCAGGAACGAGGTCACCGAGGTCTGGAAGCCGTGGTAGTCGGCGCGGAACAGGGTGGCGTTGAAGTAGACGCGGCGATCCAGCAGGCTGCTCTTGAAGCCCAGCTCATAGTTCTTGGCGGTTTCGGGCGGCACCGGCATCTGGGAGGCGATCTTCGCGTCGAAGGTGCTGACCAGGTCGTAGGCCTGGCCCTTGTAGCCCGTCGAATAGGTGGCGAAGGTCATGATGTCCGGCGTGACCTTGTACTGGACGCCGACCTTGCCCGTCACCGCGTCGTCCTGGTCGGACTGGCCGAAGTACTGATGGGTGGTGGCCGCGCCGGGCGTTGTGCTGGCGAAGATCGTCTTGTCGAAGGTGTAGCTGATCTTCTGCCGGTTCCAGCGAGCCCCGCCGGTCAAGCTGAGCTTGTCGGTCAGGTCGAACGTGGCGTTGGTGTAGGCCGAGTAGTTCTCGTTGGTGCTTTCGGCCAGGTAGCGGGCCAGCTGCAGCACTGGACCGCGGTTCAGGTAACGGTCCAGATCGTTCTTGGCGTACCACAGGCCCGCCACATAGCGCAGGCGGCCGTCGCCCGGCGAGGTCAGCCGGAACTCCTGGGTCGTCGACTTGGCGTGGAAGTAGCCGTTGATCACCGCGCCGCTGTTGATGCCCGAGGGGCTGGCGACGGGGAAGCCCAGCAGGAACGGCTGATCAGTGCCGTCGATGTCCTGGAAGTCGGTCATCTTCCAGCGATCGCGCGAGGTGATCGACGAGAAGGTATGGCCCTTCAGGGCCGAGCCTTCGCCGAAATCGTAGTCCAGACGGGCCGTGCCGCCGAACACCTCGGAATTACCGCCGCCGATGCGGTCATCGGCCCGGACGAAGTGATTGTTCTTGTCGATCGTGATGCCGCGCAGGGTCAGGGTCGCCGGGAAGGCCGGCTCGCCCTGATAGAACAGGCCCGGTGTCAGTTCGGTGATCGCGCTGGCGCAGCAGCTGGAGACGTTGTGGTTGAACCGTGGCGCCAGGCTGAGCTTGAGGTTCTCGGTCGGGGTCCACTCGACCTTGGCGGTGACCGTCAGGCCCGAGCTGCCGTTGACGTTCTTGCCGGTGGTCAGGTTCTTCAGATTGCCGTCGTAGTCACTCTTGGACACAGTCAAGCGGGCTCGCACCGTGTCGCTGACCGGTCCGGTGACGGTAAAGCCGATACGCTTCTCGCCATCATCGGTGGTCAGGGCCATGGCCTTGCCGCCGAAGGTGCTGGAGGGCGCGGCGGTGACGATGTTCAGAACGCCGGCGATCGCGCTCTTGCCGAACAGGGTGGACTGCGGACCGCGCAGCACTTCCACCCGCTCGACGTCAATCAGGTCCTTGAAGGCGGCGGCCTGAAAGCCGATCGGCACGTCGTCGATGACCACCGCCACGTCGGACTCGACGGCGATGCCGTTCGAGAAGGTGCCGATGCCGCGCATCTTGATGCTGAAGTTGCCGGGCTGCGAGCCGTAGTCGATCGCCACGCTGGGCGACAGCTTCACCAGATCGCCCAGTTCGCGGACGTTGTTACGATCGATCACGTCCTGGGTCAGGGCCGTCACCGACACCGGCACGTCCTGAAGGCGCTCGGCGCGCTTGGTCGAGGTGACGATGATCTCTTCCAGCTGGACGGACGGGTCGGACTGGGCGTGCGCGACGCCCGTTCCCGCCGCCACGGCGATCAAGGCGGTCGACGCCAACAGGGCGCGTTGAATCGTTCTCATGATCTCTTCCCCTCGCTTCCTCGCATGGCGCCCGGCCGGTTTATCCGGTCAATTATGAGCGCCCAATTTGGTAAGGCCAAAATTGGCCATTGGTCAGGTAAATTGTCAAGCCGTCGCTGACATCGTTGTCAATTTCAACCAAATCATTGGAAATGTTACCTATTACGTCAAGCATCTCCATCATGCCATCTGCGCTCCCACCCTCCCGGACATTGGACGCGGTCATTTGGCCTTGCGGCTTCACGACAAATTGGTAATGCCAGATTGGTCAAAAAGATTTTTGAGGGGCGTATGGTCCGCACACTTCCGCACGCCACGACGTCCGGCATGAACTTACGCCCCAGTACCGATCGAGAGGGCCTGGCCCGGATGACCGCCGAGGACATCCGCGACACCTTTGTGATCCACGACCTCTTCCGGCCGGGCCAGGTCTCGATGACCTATATCGAGGTCGATCGCGCCGTCGTCGGTTCGGCGGCGCCGCTGGATACCCCCCTGCCCTTGCCGACCGATCGTCGCCTGGCTTCCAGCTTCTTCTGCGAGCGCCGGGAACTGGGCGTGATCAACATCGGCGGCCCGGGCTGGGTCGAACTGGACGGGTCGCGTCACGTCCTGGACAATCTGGACAGCCTCTACGTCGGGCGCGGCGTCGAAGCCGTGACCTTCGCGAGCGCTTCGCCCGAAGCCCCGGCCAAGTTCTACTTCGTCAGCTATCCGGCCCATGCCGCCTACCCCAGCCGGGTGGTTCGCAAGGCCGAGGCCCGCGAGATCCAGGCGGGCGACCAGAAGACGGCCAACCGCCGCGTCATCCGCCAGACCATCCGTCCCGGCATCGTCGAGACCTGCCAGTTGGTCATGGGCTTCACCGAGCTGGAGCCAGGCAACGTCTGGAACACCATGCCGCCGCACACCCATGGGCGGCGCAGCGAGATCTACATGTATTTCGACGCGGCCCCCGCCCGCGTGATGCACATCATGGGCGAACCTTCGAACCCCAGGACCGTGTTCATGGACGACGGCGAGGCGGTGTTCTCGCCCAGTTGGTCGATGCACAGCGGCGTGGGCACGTCCGATTATCGCTTCGTGTGGTCGATGGGCGGCGAGAACCTGGATTTCGACGACATGGACCACCTGACCTTGGCCGATCTGCGCTAGGCGGGCCGGCAAGCACGAGAACAAGAGCCACTAGGGAGAAGAAACGATGCTGCGACGCCTGACCGGAGCTCTTCTGGCCACCGCCGCCCTGCTGGGGCCGCTACAGGCCTGCGCGACGCCCGCCGCCAAATCCGTCGCGAGCGCACCGGCCAACGCCGCCGTGCTGGCCGCCGGCGCCCATGTGGCCGACTGGCAGTTGGCCCACATGGACAACTTCGACTACGTGCCCGTCTCGCAGTTCCGGCGCGACACCGAGGCCCCCCGCGACTGGATCCAGGCGGCGTTCTACATCGGCCTGGCCGCCTATGCCGACGCTTCCAAGCAGCCCAAGTACGCCGAGGCGATCCTCGCCCATGGCCAGAAGGAAGGCTGGGGCTTCGACAAGCGTCCGCGCCACGCCGACGCTGACGCGACCAGCGCCGTGTGGATCTGGTCGGCGGCCCGCACCCGCGATCCGGCCAAATTGGCCCCGACCCGCGCCCGCTTCGACGCCGTCCTGGCCAACCCGTCCAATGTCGACCTGGGCTTCGAGGCCAAGCCTCCGCAAGGCGGCGATCCCTACTGCCAGGCCCGCTGGTGCTGGAGCGACGCCATCTTCATGGCGCCGCCCGCCTGGATCGCCCTGACCAAGGAGACCAAGGACCCGCGCTACCTGGCCCATGCCGACAGCGAGTTCTGGGCGACCACCGACCTGCTCTACGACAAGACCGAGCACCTCTATTTCCGCGACAGCCGCTTCATCACCCGCCGCAGCGACGCCGGCGCGAAGATTTTCTGGGGGCGCGGCAACGGCTGGGCCTTCGCCGGCATCGCCCGGATCCTGCAAGACCTTCCCAAGGACCATCCCAGCCGGCCGCGCTACGAGGCGCTGTTCAAGCAGATGGCCGCCAAGATCGTGACCCTGCAGGGCGACCAGGGCTACTGGCCGGTCTCGCTGCTGGAGCCGCAGAAGACGCCCGAGACCAGCGGCACGGGCTTCTTCGTCTACGGCCTGGCGTGGGGCGTGAACCACGGCCTGCTGCCCGCCGCCCAGTACCGTCCGGCGATCGACAAGGGCTGGACCGCCCTGACGGCCGCGGTCGAGCCGGATGGCAAGCTGGGTTGGGTGCAGCGCGTTGGCGTGGCGCCCGACCAAGTCGGGCCCGACGACACCCAGCTCTACGGCGTCGGCGCGTTCCTGCTGTCCGCCAGCGAGGTGTCGAAGCTGCCTCCGGCGGTCGCCGGCCCGGCCAAGCCCTGACGCCGATTGCTCCGCCGTCCCTGCCCGCTAGGATGATCGACATGACCACCAGCGCCTCAGACTCCCAGAAACTGTACCAGCAGATCGCTCGGGCCATCGCCACGTCGATCAACGACGGGCGCTATGGGCCGGGCGACAAGCTGCCGTCCGAGCGCGAATTGGCGGATGACTTCGGGGTGAGTCGTCCGACCATTCGCGACGCCATGATCGCGTTGGAGTTCCAGGGTCTGGTCGAGGCCCGCCAGGGGTCGGGGGTCTATGTGAACGCCATAGCCTCTCCCGGCGTGGACGATCCCGGCGAGGTCGAGGTGGGGGCCTTGGAGCTGACCGAGGCCCGGCGTCTGTTCGAAGGCGAGGCCTGCGCCCTGTCCGCCGCGACCATCACCGACGAGAACCTCGCCCTGCTGGACCAGATCGTCGGCCAGATGACCCGCAGCTTCGCGCCCGACGAGGCGGAGAGGCTGGAGCAGGAATTCCACCTGACCATAGCGCGTGCGACAGGCAACGCCGCCATCGAGGCGGGGGTCGAGGACCTGTGGACCTTGCGTTCGCAGTCACCGGCCTGCGCGGCCATGCTGCGACGGGCCCGAGCTCACAGCGGCGGCGACTTCGTCGAGGAGCACCGCCAGATCATCGCCGCTCTGCGTCAACGCGATCCCAGAATGGCTCGTCAGGCGATCCACGTCCATCTGGCCCAGGTGATCGACGACCTGCTGGCCCTGACCGAACTCGACGCCCTTCAGCAGACCCGCCAGAAAATGGCCGAGCAACGCCGCGAGCTGGCTCGGCGCACCGAAATCTAGAGCGAGCGCCTTGATGTCCAAGCTGATGCTATCCCTCGCGGTCACCGCGAGCCTGTCCCTGCCCGTCCTGGCCCACGCCCAGGTCGCGCCCGCCCTGCCCCCGCTGGTCGAACCGGTGCTGGTGAAACCCGACGCCGAAGGCCAGAAGCCTCGCGCCGTCGTTGCCTATGCGCCCTATCGCTACGGCGACATCCTCTGGGAGAACGATCGCACCGCCCACCGCATCTATGGTCCCGAGCTGCAGGCGGCCGAGCCTCCGTCGACCTCAGGCATCGACGCCTGGGGCAAGCTCGTGCGCTGGCCGTTCATGGAGCGCCAGCTGAAGACCGGGAAGCAGCACGACTTCCATGGCGAGGGCATGGACTTCTACGACGTCAACACCTTCCGCGGCGCGGGCGGCCTGGGCGTCTGGCAGGACAACAAGCTGTGGACCTCGCGCAACTGGAAGGCCTACGAGGTCCTCAAGACCGGCGGAGACGTGGCCCAGTTCAAGGTCGACTACGCGCCTTGGCCGGTCGATGTGGACCGCAAGGTCTGGGAAACTCGCACCTTCACCCTGCCCCTGGGCACCAACTTCACCCGGATGGTCTCGACCATCAGCTCCGACAAGCCGGGTCCGCTGGTGGTCGGCATCGGCATCAGCAAGCGCAAGGCCACGCACCAAGGCGCGGGCGGCGTATTCACCAAGAGTGAGCTGGGCGCCGGCCGCGTGTCTTACTGGGAGCCCACCGATCCTGTGAAGGGCACGATGGGCATCGCCCTGATGGTCGACCCCAAGGCCTTGGTCGAGGTGCGCCAGGACGCTGACAACTACATCGTCCTGATCAAGGTCGAGCCCGGCAAGCCCTTCGTCTACTACATGGGCGCGGCCTGGGACAAAGGCCTGGACTTCCACGACCGCGCCGGCTGGGAAACCTATGTGAAGGCTCAAACGCCGGACTTCGATCCGACGCACTGACGCGCAACCTCGCGCGGCCGGACGGCTTTTTCCTGAGCTGAACACCAGGGAGGCCGCCATGATGATGTCCGCCGCGCCGATGGAAGCCAAATCCGCCCAGGCCCTTCCGGACGGCGCGGGCTGGCGGTTCGAGCCCAAGCTGGATGGCTTCCGCTGCCTGGCCTTCCGCGACGGCGACACGTTGGTCCTGCAGGCCAAGTCGGGCAAGCCGCTAGGTCGCTATTTCCCGGAAGTGGTCGAGCTGCTGGCCGCCCTGCCCGTCCAGCGCTTCGCGCTGGACGGAGAACTGCTGATCGTCGGCGAGGCGGTCCAAGGCTTTGAGGCCCTTCAACTGCGCCTGCACCCGGCCGAGAGCCGGATCCAGCGGCTGGCTGCCGAAACGCCCGCGACCTACGCCCTGTTCGACATGCTGGTGACTCCCGAGGGCAAGGACCTCCGCGCCAGTCCGCTGCGCGAGCGCCGCGCGGCGCTGGAGGCGTTCCATGGCCGCTTCGGCGGTCCACGCCTGATCCTGAACACCGGGACCGAGGATCGCGCCCAGGCCCATGCCTGGCTGGATGGGGGACGCATGGAGGGCGTGGTCGCGAAGCGGCTCGACGAGCTTTACCAGGAAGGCCAACGGGCGATGGTCAAGGTCAAGCGCCAGCGCACCGCCGACTGCGTCGTGGGCGGCTTCCGCTACGGGCGCGACAGCGATCTGGTCGGCTCGCTGTTGCTGGGCCTCTATGACGACGCGGGTCGCCTGAACCATGTCGGCTTCACCTCGGCGCTCGCCGCGGCGGACAAACCCGCCCTGACAAGACGACTGGAAGCTTTGGCAGGCCCGCCGGGATTCACCGGCGATGCGCCCGGCGGCCCGAGCCGCTGGTCCGATGAGCGCTCCAGCCAGTGGACGCCTTTGCGGCCGGAATTGGTGGTCGAGGTCTCGTTCGACCACGTGTCCGGAGGGCGATTCCGCCATGGCACGCGCCTGATCCGCTTTCGTCCCGACAAGGCGCCCGAGCAGTGCCGCGAGGACCAGATCGCCTGATCTCCGCGGAACCGGACCGAAGGGCGCGCGCTGAGCAGCAGAACCAGGGAAGCGAACATGCCCGGGAGGCCTCGCGAAACGCCAACGAAAGCCCGGCGCCCCTTGAGGGCGCCGCTGGCCGCGGTTGGTCTGGCGCTGGACTGGGCGACCTTGGCCCTGCTGGGCGTCGCGACCGTCGCGCTGGCCGTCAGCACACGCCTGCCCTCGCGACGCGATCAAAGCCGCGCCGGACAGCATCCCGACATTGAATAGAAGAGATTGGTGCGGGCGGTCGGGGTCGAACCGACACTCCTTTCGGAACCGGATTTTGAGTCCGGCGCGTCTACCAGTTTCACCACGCCCGCGCTTCATTCCGACCGGGTCGGCGAAGGGAGGCCTGTCTAGCAAAGCCGCGCTGGAAGTTCCAGCCGTTGAAGACGCTTTCCTTTGGGCGCTTTTCTCGCGTCGCCATCCGGCCGATGCTCCCGCGCCCGCAGGAGAGTCGCCTTGCCCCATCCTCCCCGCCCAGGTCCCCGCAACCTGATCACCGACGTGCCGGGCCTGACCGTCGGCCACGCCACCGAAGAGGCCGTGCGCAGCGGCGTGACCGCCCTGCTTTGCCCAGAAGGCTGGGTCGGGGCCGTGGACGTGCGCGGCGGCGGACCAGGGATTCGCGAGAGCGACGTGCTGCGGCCCGAGAATAATTTCAGCCGCGCCCACGCCATCACCCTGTCGGGGGGCTCGGTGTTCGGACTGGGCGCGGCGGACGGCGTGACCGCGGCTCTGTCGGCTGCGGGGCGCGGCATCCGGCTGACGGAAGGGTCGCCGGCCATTCCGATCGTCCCCGGAGCGGTGCTGCACGACCTGGGCAACGGGGGCGACAAAAACTGGGGTCTTGAACCGCCATATCGGAAGTTGGGCATGGCTGCTGTCACGGCGGCCGATGCGGACTTCGCTCTGGGCTCGGTCGGCGCCGGACGCGGGGCAATGGCCGGACTGAACAAGGGCGGCATCGGCTCGGCATCGTTGGATCTGGGTGACGGACTGGTCGTCGGCGCCCTGGTGGCGGTCAATCCGGTCGGCTCGGTGTATATGCCGGGTAGCGAAGCGTTCTGGGCCTGGCCGTTCGAGATAGACGGAGAGTTCGGCGGACGAACACCGGATCCGACCTCCCGAGCGGTCGACCCCGTGCCCGACGACAGCAAGCTCGCCGCGCTGGGCCGATTCAACGCCGGCGCAAACACCACATTGGCCGTGGTGGCGACCACCGCGGTCCTGACCACCGCCGAGGCCACGCGGCTGGCGATGATGGCCCAGGACGGACTGGCCCGCGCTATCCGTCCCGTCCACACGCCCTTCGACGGCGATGTGGTCTTCGCCCTGTCGTCAGGCGCGGTCGAGATTGGTGAAGGCCCGATGCGCGCCCTGACCATCGCCCGCCTTGGCTCGGCGGCCGCCGACACCTTGGCCCGGGCGATCGCACGAGGCGTCCACGCGGCGCGCTAGTTCCCGGAAGCGATGTCCGCGCCGTAAAGCGCGCCGGCGGCCGTTTCAAGCTGTCCCAGCAGACGCTTCAGCGTGGTCACTTCGCTGGGCTGCAAACCCGCCAGCAAGGCCGCCTCATAGGCGCGCGCCAACGGCACGATCTCGGCGAACAGGCGACGCCCGGCGGCGGTCAGTTCGAGACTGTGCGAGCGCCGGTCGATGCGGTTCCTGATCCGGACGACCAGGCGACGCTCGACGAGGTCCTGCGCTGCGCGGCTGACGCGCACCTTGTCCATCGCGGTGCGCACGACGGCGGCCTGCTGCGTCAGCGGCCCTTCCGCGAGCACAGACATCAGCCGCCACTGCGGGATGCTGAGGCCGAACCGGTCCTCATAGGCGCGGGACACCAGACGGGTCACGGCATTGGCCGCCACCACCAGCTGGTACGGCAGATAATCGGCCAGCGAGACGTGCTCGGCGGCGCCTTCGGGCAGGATCTGAGTCATGGTTGAGACCGTCGCGGCCATGGCCTTCCTTTCGTCCTCCTTACGCCCGCGACTCTGGCGGTCGCTCGCGTCGACAGGACCCGATGTGGCGCGGCCCGAAGGCCCCGCTCAATCACGGCTGAGCCGGGAGACAGGAAAGCGGGGGTTTCGCTTGGCGGTTGTGCATCCTGCCATCCAAACGCCCAGCGAAGGGGCGCCGCCTCGAAACGAGATGGACGGCTCAGTGCTCTTCCGCGCCCTTGTGGCCCAGCTTCTGGAACGGTTCTGTCTTGGTCAGCGCCGCCTGGCAGCGTTGAAGTTCGTTGAGACAATCGCCCCGGCTCCAGAAATCGGAAAATTCCACAACGGCCAAGCGGACTTGGCGAGAATAGTCCTTGTGGTCAAGCACCTTCGGCTCATCGTCCTCATGCTCGCCATGTCCCTGGTCGGGCTCGTCACCCGGACGGTGACTCGCCAGGACCAGGGTCTGGCCGCCCAGGATGGTGACATTGGCCGCGGCCAGCTCTAGTTCGGTCTCGGGCTTGTGGCCGTAACCGCCATGGCCGTCGTCGTGACCGTGCCCATGGCCGCGCTTCTCGTCCCTTTTGCCATGGGCGCCCTTGGCTTTGTCCTTGTCCGTGGGCTTTTCCTCGACCGGATCACCCTTGAGAGCCTCAGTGACGCCCTTGATCGCCTTGGCGCAGGGACCACCAAAGGCCAGGACCGGACCGATCCGGCGCTGAACCTCCTCGACCAAATCCTGGGCCTTGTAGAGGAGCTCGCCCGATGGCGCGCTGGTGGCCGCCACGCACTTAGCCTTGATCGCCTCATGGATGGTCTTGGGGGCTTCGCGCCACTTCTCGTCGCGCCCGCGTCCACCGACATGCTTGCCGATGAAGTAGGCCAGGATCGCCACGGCCAGCACCACCAAGGCGATGCCCGCCAGCAGGGTAGGATCGAAGATCGGAACCGGCGCGTCGACGGGAAACTCTGACTGGTACACCGGACCCCCTCCAGCATCAGGCAAGCAAGAGTCACATGGTTAACGCATGATGGCTCAGCTTGCACGACAAGGTTATCTGGAGCGGGCGGAAATCACGCCTCGCGCCCGCGCGCCCTGGTCGTAGCGGCTGGGACCGCCATAAACGGCGACCTCGCACAGGATGTCGCCGCCAGGCTGGTCGGCCCACAGGTAGTTTCGCTCGACCTCCACATTGCGACCCGCAGGCGAGATGCCGTCGAACGTGTCGCCCCACGGAATCACCTTGTTCAGGTCGCGCCAGGTCAGGGTCATGGCGCGCGAAAGCTCGTCCTGCGCCATGGCCCAAAGGTCCGGGTCTTGATCGGGGTCGCTCATCGGGGGCCTTTCGGTGTTCGGGTCCTTGCCTCGACAATGCCCGCCGCGCGGGATAGGCCGCTAGGCGTAACGAAGGAGACGGACATGGGCGTTCCCAAGGGCAAGCGCGACTTCCGAGACGAAGACCGGCTGGATCCGCGTGAACGCCATCAGGTCGAGTACTGGATGAAGCGCTGGGGCGTGACCAAGGACCAACTGGTGGCCGCCCATCGCAAGGTCGGAAATTCGATCAAGGACATCGGCGCCGAGTTGGGCAAGAAGCGCTAGCGCTTATCCCGCCGGACTTGGCGGCCTCGGCCGCGAGGGAAGAACCCGACATATCGCGCTCGTCCGGCTCGGGTTCGAACGGCAGATGGCCGGCCACGCCCCGAAGGGCCAGCCAAAGCGGATGGCTGAAGTGACCCAGGATCCGCAAAGGCCGGCGCTTGTCGTCGGTGACGTCCCAGCCTTCCAGCTCGAAAGCGTCCGCCTGCTCGCGCATCGACTTGACGTCGATGCCGTCCCAGCCCGGCGGATCGGGAACCAGCGCCGCTTCGTCCGCCGTGAGGCCGAAGGTGTCGCGCGCCAGTTGGTCAATCTCGGGGAACTGGGCCCGCGCTTCCGGATCGGCGAAAGATGGCTTCATCAGCGCCCGGGTTTCCAGGTCGGCGAAGCCGGGAAGGTCGATCAAGCGGCGCGGGGCCATGGGCCTCAGCCTTCGGCGTTGTCGTTGCGGAAGTAGGGCTCGACCTTGCCTTGCAGCTTGATGGTCATCGGATTGCCCTTGCGATCAACGGCCTTGCCGGCGGTGACGCGAATCCAGCCCTCGCTGACGCAGTACTCGTCGACATTGGTCTTCTCGGCGCCGTTGAACACGATGCCCACGCCGCGCTCGAGAATCTCGGCGTCGTGGTACGGGCTGGCGGGATTGATGGCCAGGCGGTCGGGGGGCGTATCGCTCATAGGATCGTCTTTCGAAGGATTGGACGACAGCAGCCGTCGAACGGGCGTGATAGCCATCCAGGATCGCAATTCCAATAGGATTGCACGCGATCGCGCGAAGCGCCGCGACAAGGTCATGGTCGCCTGCTAGCTACGGCGTGTCCTCTTTTCGGAGTTCGCATGCTGCGTCGCCTCTATGACTGGGTCATGGGCCTGGCCGCCTCCCGCCACGCCCCAACCAGCCTGTTCGCCGTCTCGTTCGCCGAGAGTTCGTTCTTTCCAGTACCGCCCGACGTAATGCTGGCCCCGATGGTGCTGGCGCGGCCTGACCGCGCCTGGCGCTATGCGGCGATCTGCAGCCTGGCTTCGGTGCTTGGCGGAATTCTGGGCTACGTCATCGGCTATTTCCTTGAACCCGTCGGCGTCTGGATGATGACCGTCACGGGCCACGCCGGCGGAATGGCGGAGTTCAAGTGCTGGTACGACCAGTACGGCGTGTGGGTGATCCTGGCTAAGGGCCTGACCCCCATCCCCTATAAGCTGGTGACCATCGCTTCGGGCCTGGCCGCCTTCAGCTTCCCCATGTTCATCTTCGCATCGGTCGTAACCCGGTCGGCGCGGTTCTTCCTGGTGGCCTTCGTCGTCAAGAAGTTTGGCCCGGCGATGATGCCGATCGTCGAGAAGCGCCTGGCACTGTTCGCCGGCATCCTGTTCGCCCTGCTTGTCATCGGCGTCGTGGCGAGCCACTTCTTGGGTGGTAGCAGCGGCGGAGCGTGCGCGGCATGACGATCGAAAACGTCGACGACAAGACGGTCCAGGCCCGCGGGTCCGGCGCGACCGCTTCGCCAAGCCCACTGGCGCTGATCTTCGAGCAATGGCCCGTGGCGGCGTTCGCGGCCTGCGCCATCATGCTTGGCGCGGCCCACGCCTTCGAGACCTTCGGCAAGCTGGCCCCGTGCCTGCTGTGCCTCAAACAGCGTGAAGTCTACTGGGTCACCGGGACCGTGGCGCTGATCGCCATCGTGCTGTCCCGCACCGCCTGGGCTGGCCGAGTTCGCAAACCGCTGCTCCTGCTTCTGGGGCTGGGCTTTCTCTACGGCGCGGGCCTTGCCGCCTATCACGCCGGGGCGGAATGGAAATGGTGGCCTGGCCCCGCCGCGTGCGCGGTGGGCGGCGTCGGCGCCTCGACCGACGACCTGGTGGCCATGCTCAAGGGCGCCACGGTCGCAGCGCCGTCTTGCGACAAGGCCGTCTGGATTTTCCTGGGCCTGTCCATGGCCGGCTGGAACGCCCTGATCTCGCTGGGTTTGGCGATCGCCTCGTTCTTCGCCGCCGTTCGCTCATCCCAGGCAGCCTGACATGAGCCAGCCCATCCCTCCCCGCCCGGGCCTCGGCGCCCAGAAGGCGCGGCTGGCCGAAATCCTCCGGGTCGATCAAGCCGGCGAGTTGGCGGCCGTCCATATCTATCGTGGCCAGCAGGCTGTGATGCGCAACGCACCCGGTCGCGAGCGGATCGCCGACCAGCTGCGGGAAATGGAGGGCCATGAGCAGGTTCACCTGACCCGCTTCAACGAACTGCTGGGCGAGCGCGAAGTCCGCCCCACCCTGATGTCGCCGGTCTGGCGCGCGGCCGCCTTCGCCTTGGGCGCCGGCACGGCGCTGCTGGGCGAAAAGGCCGCTCACGCCTGCACCGAAGCGGTCGAGACGGTGATCGAGCAGCACTACGCCGGCCAGATCGCCGAGCTGGAGGCTCGCGATCCTTCGCTGGCCGCTGAACTCAGTCAGTTTCGCGACGACGAGTTGCATCACAAGGACATCGCCATTGGCGAAGGCGCCCTTGAAGCGCCGGCCTATCCGCTGTTGTCGGCGGTGATCCGCGCCGGCTGCCGGGCGGCGATCAAGATCAGCGAGAAAATCTGACCAGCGTTCGGTGAAACGCTGGAATAATGGCCCCGCAAACTTCCCGCTTGGCGACTGGCGTGGCCGAGCTTACGCATGTGCCCGGAAAATACGCGTCGCGAGGGGAGTTCGCTTTGCCTATCCAGTTTTACCGTAGGGCCGCGGCACTTTGCGCCGTTTCGCTGCTGGCGCTGACCGGCGCGGCTCATGCCGCGACTCCGGTTAATCCATCCAAGCCGGCTCCGACCACGGCCCTGACCCTGGGCACCGGCGGCCAGATGCCGGCCGAAGAGGCCGCGGTCTCGCTGGAGCACGTCGATCTGAAGCTGAAGGTGATCCCGCAGACCAAGTCGATCGAGGGTGACGCCACCCTGACGCTCGCGGTCAAAAGCGCCCTGCCCCGGATCGTCCTGGACTTCGACAAGAACTTCAAGGTCAGCGCCCTGATCGTCGACGGCAAGACCCTGCCGCCCTCGGCCTGGACCAATCCGGAGGGCCGCCTGACCATCACCCCGCCGGCCCCGATCGCCGCCGGGGCGAAGACGGTGGTTCAGATCCGCTATGCCGGCCAACCACACGAGGCGGAGCGGGCGCCATGGGACGGCGGCTTCGTCTGGAAGACCGCCCCGACGGGCGAACCCTGGGTCGCCAGCGCGGTGCAAGGCGACGGCTGCGATCTCTTCTGGCCCTGCATCGATTTCCCGACGGGCGAACCCGCCTTGATCGACTTCTATATCACCGTGCCCGCCCCCCTGTCGGCCCCGGCGGGCGGCGTGCTGGTCGGCGTGGAGGAGAAGGACGGCTGGCGCACGTTCCACTGGCGTCAGAAGAACCCCAACACCTATGCCGTCGCCGTGAACGTCGGCCCCTACCTGAAGCTGGAGGACACCTACAAGAGCCGCTTCGGCGACAGCTTCCCGATGGAATACTGGTATCTGAAAAGCGACGATCCGGCCAAGGCCAAGGCCCTGTTCGCCGAGTTCGCGCCGACTCTCGACTTCTTCGAGCAGATGATCGGTCCCTACCCCTTCCGTTCCGAGAAGCTGGGCGTCGTCGAGACCCCGCACCTGGGCATGGAACATCAGACGATGAACGCCTACGGCAACGAGTACCGCAAGGACGTCTTCGGCTACGACTGGCTGTTCCAGCACGAACTGTCGCACGAATGGTTCGGCAACCAGGTGACCAATGTCGACTGGGACGACATGTGGATCCACGAGGGCCTGGGCAGCTACATGCAGCCGCTGTTCTCGCAGTGGCTGCACGGCGACATGGAATACATGACCCGCCTGAACGCCCAGCGTGTCGGCAGCAAGAACGAGTTCCCGATCGTCGCCGGCCGCGTGATGACCGAAGACGAGGTCTACAAGCCCGTGGGCGGCCCGGCGAACGACATCTACGCCAAGGGTTCGAACGTCATGCACACCTTGCGCGCGACGATCGGCGATGAAGCCTTCTTCAAGTCGGTTCGCACGCTGGTCTATGGGCGTCCCGACCCCAAGCCCGGCAATTTCGCGCCGCGCTACGCCACGACCAAGGAGTTCATCCAGATCGTCAATGACGTGACGGGCAAGGACTATCAGTGGTTCTTCGACGCCTATCTCTATCAGGCCAAGCTGCCGGAACTATTGACCACGCGTGACGGCGACGACCTGGTGCTGAGCTGGAAGACCCCCTCGGGCAAGGCCTTCCCGATGCCGGTCGAGGTCAAGGTCGGCGACAAGATCGTCACCGCGTCGATGGCCAACAACACGGGCCGGCTTAAGGTGGGCGACGTCGTACCGGTGATCATCGACCCGTCGTCGAAGATCCTGCGTCGCCAGCCCTATCTCGAAGCGTACGCGGCCTGGAAAAAGGAAGCCGACGAGGCCGCGAAGAAGGCTGAGGACGCCAAGAAGGCGGCGGCGAAGAAGTAGACTCCTGGCGCTCGCCGCGCCCCGATTTCGGGGAGCGGCGAGCGCTGGTCATCTTTGGTTGACCCTGTTCCTTCACGGCTTGTAGGCCAAGTCAGCCTAAGGCTTTGGGCTCACCGCGAGCAGGAAGCCGATGCTGACGCCCAACCATGTCGTGACCACCGCCCGGGCCGTCCTGGTCACAGGCGCCCTGACCGCCGCGGCGCTGATGCTGGGTCCCTGGCCCGGCCTGGAGCAAGTGTTCGGCCTCAGCGACAAGGCGGCTCATGCCATCGCGTTCGGCGGTCTGGTCGCCGTTGCGTTCCTGGCCTTCCCCCGCATGCGCCGCAACGACCTGGCCATCGCCGCGATCCTGCTGGGCGCCAGCGTCGAGTTGGCCCAGATGTTCACCACCGACCGCAGCGCGTCGCTCGGCGATCTGCTGGCCGACAGCACTGGCGTCGCCTTCGTATATCTGGCCAGCCACATCGAGAATTTGCGCGCCCTGGCCCGCCAGCGCGGCGGGGCGTCGTTCGCCGAGATCGCCGCCCAGGATCGTCGCCGTGGCGCACGCCGTCCGGCAGCGGTCATCCAGACCGTCTTTCCGCCCGTCGAGGCGGAATCGGAACGCCCGGCCAGCTTCGCCAGCCGGGCGGCCCGACGCTTTCCGCGTCGAGCCTAGGCCTGTCAGGTAATGCGCTTGACGCTGACTGGGTCGCTTCCCGGGAAGCTCTCCTCAAGCCCCTCGTCGAGCAGCGCCTCCTGGCGGCTCTCCGAACACTCGACCTTCTCGGCCAACTGATCATGCTTCTCGCCCTCCGCCAGCGGGGTTTCGGCCTCGCGGGAATGCGGAGCGTCGAAATGCTTGTCCTCCGGCCGTACCTTGCCCTGACTGGCCATGTCGGCGGTCGAGGCGCTGGTGCCGTGCGTGAAGTGGCGTCCGGCTTCTTCTTTTTTGTGGCCAAAGATCATGGGGTCTCTCCCGATTTTTCGCCCGAAGGCGTCGGGAGTAAAACCCGCGAGCCGGCAACCGGGTTGCTAAGCTAGAGACCGAACACGACGGTCCACAGAACGACATTGACGATCGTCATCGTCGCCATGAGCCACCGCAGGCGGCGTTTGACGCTGAGCGCGCGCCCATGCTCATGCAACGTCGGACCGCAAGGCATCGAAGGCCTCGACGGCATCGAAAGCCCTGCAGGCGCCAAAGGATTGGCAAGCATCGAACCCTCCCGGTGATCGGCCCCGTCCCTTGGGTCCGCTCAGCAGCGAGTCGATGCAAGCAGAGCCATAAAGCTTTGTTTCCTCGACATTTTCGCGACTCAGACTCGTCGCCTTCTAAGCCTCCAGTTCGATGTCCCAGTACAGGTAGTCCAGCCAGCTGGCGTGCAGGTGGCCCGGCGGGAACCGACGGCCGCGATCCTGCAGTTCATGCATGCTCGGACGGCGCGCGGTGTGGAACGGATTCATGCCGGCTTCGCGTGGCGTGCGACCGCCCTTGTGCAGATTGCAGGGCGCGCAGGCCGTGACGATGTTCTCCCAGGTGGTTCGGCCGCCGCGCGACCGGGGGATCACGTGGTCGAAGGTCAGCTCGTCGGGCGAACCGCAATATTGGCAGGAGAACCCGTCGCGCAGGAACAGGTTGAAGCGGGTGAAGGCCGGAGGGCGATCCTGCGGCACGTACTGCTTCAGCGACACCACGCTGGGCAGCTTCATCTCGAACGACGGCGAGTGCACCACGTGGTCGTAGGTCGAGACCACGTCGACCCGTTCCAGGAACACCGCCTTGATCACCTCCTGCCAGGGCCAGAGGGACAGGGGATAATAGCTGAGGGGCCGATAGTCGGCGTTGAGAACGAGCGCCGGCATACCGGACGGTGGACGGGACAGCACCTGCATCAGGGCCTCCCTCTGGAGCAACGTGGGCTCCTGTGAAGCGGATACGCGGTCGGACTGAAGACGGGCCTCCTTCCTGCGCATTCTCAGGAATCGCCATTCATTCCCGAACGCACGGAAAGGATGGGGCAACTCGGCGACAGAACCAAGACATCCCTGCCTCGAGCGGCGCGATTTCAGCCCTGCTCGATCGCCACGATCTCCAGCTCGCCGCCGGCCACCATGGCGGTGTCGCCAACAGCCTTGCCCAGGAGGGCTCGCGCCACGGGCGAAACGTAGGAGACCGAGCCTTGGGCCGGATCGGCCTCGTCCTCGCCCACAATGCGGAAGGTCTGGCGACGTCCGTCTTCGCGATCGAAGGTGACCGATCCGCCGAACTGCACGACGTCGAGAGCCGAATCGCGCTCGCGAAGCTGTGCGCTGGCGCGGCGAGCCGACCAGTAGCGAAGGTCCCGGGTGGCGCGGGCCATGGCGGTGCGATCCTGGGCGACGTCTCCACCGGCCTGAGCGGCGCTGTAGGCGGCGCGCGCCGAGGCCAGTTCCGCCTCGATCTGGGCTAGGCCCTCCGGCGTAACCAGGTTCGGATGCGGCGAGATCGGACGGTCCAGCAGATCGGCGGCGAACGCCTCGCTGTCGCCTTCCTTGGTGAAAGCAACGCTCATGACTGCGTCTCGGCGATGGGGAAACAGGTGCGCATGTCTGGAAAATCCGGCCCGTCGCGGGATGTTCCGCGTCGGGAGCATCGACCTAGGCGCGCGGAGCGACGGGATCAAGACATGCAAAAGCCGCCGGCGGACAAGCGCGGCGGCTTCGAACACTTCGGAAGGCTCTGGGCGTCGCGGTCGTGTCGGCGGGACCGCGTGGGGATTCGCGGGTCCCGTCGGCCACAAACGCGGACGGAGTTTAGATCGCCACGCCAATGAAGGCGCCCGCGACGCCGAGGGCGGCGGCCACGAAGAAGCCCACGGCCATTCGGTCCAGAGCGGTTTCGAAGGCGAAGAAGGTATTGGTCATCACACACATCCTTGAGTTCGGGTTGCGGAAGGCGGCGATTAGGGAGGCTGCCCTCCGTCCCAGACCGAGCCCGATCTGGACATTGCTTAGATAGCATCGATCTGAACGACGTCAAGATAATCTTGACGCCGTTAGGATGGATTTTTGAACAGGAACGGTTACAGTGTCCGAGATGACACAGACTGCTCCTTCCGAAGCCCGCCCATACCACCATGGCGACCTCAGCCGCGCCTTGGTCGAGGCGGCCCGTCGCATACTCGAAACCGAGGGGCCGGCGGCGCTTTCGCTGCGGGCGGTGGCGCGAGAGGCGGGCGTGAGTCCGGCCGCGCCCTATCACCATTTCAAGGACAAGGGCGAACTGCTGGAGGCCGTGGCCCACGAGGGATGGCACGCCTTGGACATCGCCCTGACCGAAGCGCGGGCCAAGTCCGTGGACAGCAAGGAGCAGATGACCAGCCTGGGCGTCGCCTATGTCTGCTTCGCCCGCGACAATCCCGCTCTCTACCGCGTGATGTACGACCGCTCGCGCGACAAGGACGCCCTGCCTGAGCAGATGAAGGAAGAAGGCGCCTACTGCCAGGTGCGCAACACCATCGACGAGCGCAGCGGCGGGACCGCCTCCCCGATCGACCTGGAGTTGGCCACCATCGCCGCCTGGTGCGCCGGCCACGGCCTGGCCGAAATGATCAGCTTCAAGCAGTTCGCGCCGCTGAAGGAGGCCCTGGGCGGCGAGGAAGCTTTCCTGCGCGGCGTGTTCGAACATCTGGGCATGTTCGCCAAGCTCGACCAGGCCTAGGTCCGCTTGTCCTTCGCCACCCGCTTCGCCCCCTCCCCGACCGGCCACCTGCATCGCGGCCACGCCTTCTCGGCCCTGACCGCCTTCGACGCCGCCCAGGCCGTGAACGGCCGGTTCGTGCTGCGGATCGAGGATATCGACGCCACGCGCAGCCGCCCGGAGTTCGAGGCCTCGATCCTGGAGGACCTCGCCTGGCTGGGGATGACGTGGGAGCAGCCCGTCCGACGGCAATCCGAGCATCTGGGCGACTATCATCGCGCCGTCGACGTGCTGCGCGAGAAGGGCCTGGTCTATCGCTGCTTCCGCACCCGCAAGGAGCTGGACATCGGCCGCGCCCCGCACGAACCAGCCCAGCCCTTCGTCGGCGGGCCGTTGCCCCCGTCCGAGGAAGCCGCGCGGCTGGAGCGCGGCGAGGCCTTCGCCTGGCGGCTGTCGCTGGACGCGGCGCGCGGCGCGCTGGGCGGGTTCGACGGCCTGAGCTTCGTCGAGGAGGGGGTCGGTCCCGACGGCGAAACCGGCCTGATCCAGGCCCGCCCCGAAACCGCGGGCGACATCGTGCTGGCCCGCAAGGACGTCGGGGTGGCCTATCATCTGGCCGTGGTCCTGGACGACGCCCTCCAGGGGATCACCCACGTGATCCGCGGACAGGACCTGTTTGAGGCCGCCCACATCCAGCGCCTGCTGCAGGCCCTGCTGGACCTGCCCACCCCGACCTATCGCCACCACCGTCTGCTGGTCGGCCCGGACGGCAAGCGCTACGCCAAGCGCGACAAGGCCCAGACCCTGCGCGAGCTGCGGACAGCTGGCGTGAAGCCCGACCAGTTGCGGGCGGAGATGGGTCTCTAGCCGTCGCCGCCGCCTCCCGCTTGGTCTACCAGCTGGCTCATGGCCTTCAGATAAGCCCCGAACGCCGCACGACCCTCGTCGGTCAGGCGCACGCGGGTCAGGGGTTTCCGGCCGACGAAGCTCTTGTCGATCGCCACATAGCCGGCGTCCTCCAGCTTGCGCAGGTGGACCGAGAGATTGCCCTGGGTTACCTCAAGCAGGTCCTTCAGCTCGGTGAAGTCGGCCACCTCGGCGCTGGCAAGATAGGCGACGATCCCCAGCCGCACCCGGCCGTGGATGACGTCGTCCAGTCCGCTGATGTCGAACTTGCCGCTCACGCCCGCCTCAAGCCGCCGTCGCGTTCTGGCGCATGGCGTGACGCATCATCCAGAAACCGGGGACCATCATCAGGGCGAACAGACCCAGGCTGGCGACTAGCAGGTAGAGGTCGGGCCGGTCGATCAGCTGCCCCATGGACACGCCGGCCACCAGCCAGCCCGCCGAAACCAGCCCCATCCAGGCCCGCTTGCGCAGCATGAAGATTACGTACCAGACCGCGCCCTGCAGCACGAAGACCACCGCCGGATGGAACAGCCAGTAGTGGAAGTCGCCGTGACGCGCCGCTGCCGGGGCGAAGATCAGGATCAGCGCCAGGTTGGCGATCCCCGTCCCCGCGAAGGCCGAATTGACCGCCCGGTTGGCCACCCCTCGGGTCGGCTTCTTGCGGTCGAGGATGATCACGATGATCATGAGGATCACAAAGATCAGCGTCGGCAGCCAGGCCAGCATCAGGTTGCCCTGGGTCGACAGGCGTAGCGCTCCCGTCGCCTGGAAGTAATGCCCCAGGCACTCCAGCCCGTAGATCAGGCCCGCCGCGCCATAGAGCGCGCCGCCCGCCACACCCATCCCGCCCTCGCCCCGGTTCTCGGCCAAGGTTCGCAGGAAGGCCAGGTCGTCCTGCACGGACTTGATTTCATCGTTCATGGGCGTTTTCCCCTCGAATGTCGCATCATGGCCGCTCACAGGATTCGTCCCAACAGCGGCGCGCGGCGCAGCGCCATCGTCAGCAGCCAGCTCAGCGCCACCGCGCCGGCGGTCACGGCCAGGCCCTTGGCCAGCCCGCCCCAGGCCTGGGGCAACAGCAGCCAGCCCAGCCAGGCGGTGAAGACGTAGTGCGTCAGGTACATGCCGTAGGCGTTGGCCTGCAGGCTGCGCCCGACGGCGCCCGTATTGCGCACGAAGCGCAGGAACATCGCCAGGACCGCGAAGGTCAGGGTCGCGCAGGCCAGGACGAAGGTCAGGCCGCCCGCTACGTCCAGCACAGGCTTGGGCGGCGGATTGGGCGAGAAGGCCACGATCAGCACGGCCACGCCCGCGATGACCGCTGGAACAGGTACGATCTGCCAGGCCCACCAACGGCGCGCCAGGGCGCCGTGCGGATCGGTCAACCCCTGGCCGACGCCCGCCGCGCCGACCGCTAGGCCGGCTAGGAAATAGACGAGATAGTGCAGGATACGTCCGGTCTGGACCGTGAACGGCCCCTCCGTCGTCCAGTGGCCGAATGGCAGCGCCATGTTCAGCGGCACATAGGCCAGAGCGCTGGCCGCGACGAGGACCAGGAAGGCCCGCCCCGGTCGCCGCGCCGCGCCCTGCGTCCAGCGACCGAGCGCCGGAACCTGCCTCGGAAAGACAGCGTCCAACACCGCCGCGATCGCGCCGAAGACCAGCAGAACCCACAGGAACCAAGCCGGGCCGCTGGGCCAGAACGGCAGGCTGGTCCAGGCCTGGACATAGGCGCTCAACGACGCCTCCCCGCCCGATTGAAGCCAGGCCGGATAGTAGGCCAGCGGCGCCAACAGCGCCGTGGCGACCACGAACGGCACGCCCAGTCGCAGCGCCCGGCCCTTCAGGAACCCGCCAGCCCCCTTCGCCTTCAGGCTTGCGGCGACGAACAGGCCCGACACCAGGAACATCGCCGACATGAAGAACATGTCGTTGACCAGGACGAACAGGCCGAACGGCGCGAACCGCTGCGGATCGACCACCGGGAACGCCGTCCACAGGATCGGCTCGGCCGCGAACGCCTTCGGCGGCGGCGCGTACGGGTGATAGGTCAGCACCGCGTGGTGGGCGATGACCAGCAAAGTCAGGAAGGCGCGCAGGGCGCCGACGGGCGCATTGCGCGCTGCGGTCCCGGCTTGGGCCGGGGTTTCCAAGGGTTTCAGAGGCGCATGCATGGCCAGGCTCCGTTGCGATGGCGGAACCGTGCATCAACTTGTTTGTTTTGTAAACCAGTTGATCAAGCATCATCGGTTGGGGCGCGTGGGCAATGCGAACCAACCCCGCCCTTGCTCCCCTCCCCGCCGTCATGCTCACTGCTGGGCTTCAGCACTGCGGGATTCACATGAGCAAGATGATCTGGGGCGCGGCCCTGTCTGGCGCCTTCGCCGCCTTGGCCGTGGCTGGCTGCGCCCATGCCGCCGAGCCGAAGTTCACGCCGGGCGCCTGCGCCGGCGACTATTCGGGCGTGTCCAACAAGATCGAGTGCGGGACCCTGAGCGTCGACGAGACCCGGGGCGGGCCCAGCACGCGGCGCGTCTCGATCCCGGTGACCATCGTGCGGGCCAGCGCGCCGAAGGCCGGCTCGGTTCCGGTGGTCTATCTGCATGGCGGCCCCGGCGGCGGCCTGGTCGAGGGCGTGGGCCGGCTGCTGCGGAGCGTCAGCGGGCGTGAACTGGTGGCGGTCGACCAGGACTGGATTTTCCTGGACCAGCGCGGCGGCGGCGTGGCCCAGCCCCTGCTGGACTGCGGGACCCTGGCCGCCAACGACGCCGGCCCGCTGAGCGACGCGGCCGCCCAGCAGGCGATCGCCTGCGCCCAGCGCCTGAAGGAGTCGGGCGTCGACCTGACCCGCTACAACGCCGTCGAAGTGGTCAAGGACATCCAGGACCTGCGCAAGACCCTGGGCCTCAAGCAGGTCGACCTGATGGGCGTCTCGTACGGCACCCGCATCGCCCTGGCCGTAGTCAAGCACGACCCGGCGGGCGTCCGCGCCGTGGTGCTGGATTCCCCGTGGACGCCGGAGGCTAAGTGGGCCGAAGGCGGGCCGGAAATGGTGTCGGACGCGGTGAAGGAGATCTTCAAGCGCTGCGCCGCCGACGCCGTCTGCAACGCCAAGTATCCGCACCCCGGCGCCGACCTGGACGGCGTGGCCGCCAAGCTGCTGGCCGGTCCGGTCACGGGCGCGAATGGTCAGACCTACACCGCCGACCTGCTGGGCGGCTTCCTGATGGACGCGGCCTACAGCGGCCCCGACGCCCGCGCCCTGCCCGCCATCGTGGCCAAGTTCGCGGCCGGCGACCTGTCGGCCCTGGATGACACCCGCGCCGGCGCCGGCTATCGCGAGGCCCAGTTCTTCACCCACCTGTGCAAGGAAGAGCTGCCGTTCGAGAGCGAGGCGGCCACGCGGGCCGGCGCCCAGCGCGACGTCGTCAGTCGCCTGACCGAAAAGTCGTTCAGCCGCCTGTTCCAGGTCTGCAAGGCCTATCCGGTCGGCGCGCCCGACCCGGTCGAGGCCCAGGCGGTCTCCAGCCCGATCCCGACCCTGTTCCTGGCCGCCGAGATCGACCCCGGCTGCCCGCCCTCGGTGGCCAAGGCGGCGGTCAGCCGCTTCCCCAAGGGCCAGCTGACCATCATCCCCAACGCCACCCACGGCGTCTCGCGCGGCAGCGCCTGCGCGCGGAAGATGATCCGGGGTTTCCTGGCCGATCCGACCAAGCCGATCGATCAGGGCTGTCTACGTCCGGAGCATGATCGGTTCGTGTTCGATCTGGGGTAGGTTCCTTCTGAAAGCTTAGCGCGGTCATCACTTGCGCCCTACGGACCGCTTCGCGGTCATCTTCCCCCAGAGGGGGAAGATGTAAGCCGGAGCCGCGGCGCTCACGAACATCCGCCCCCCTCTGGGGGCGGACAGGCGGCGAAGCCGCCAGGTTGGGGGCAAGCAGGTGTGATCCCACGCCAAACCGGCTGTGAGGTGGAAAGGGACGCGGAGCGCCGGACGACGTCCGGAGTTCTGAATGTTGTTACCGTTTCGACGAAGCCGACCGCTCCGCGCCATCGTTATCCGCCAGCGTCCGGTGGGCAGCCCTGTTGAGGCTTAGCCGGACCCGGGACCGCTGTTTCCAGCAAGTCCCGGACGACGAGGGCGCGGACCTATGGGCAAAACACGCGCTTGATCCCCGTTCGACGCCGACGGCGGGCGGGCTTCCCAACGATGGAAGTCCCCGGACACGCTGGAGTAACCCCCTCCAGCCCAGTCCCGCTCGATCGCCCCCCGCCGCCGCAATGGTCGCTGGCCTTGCGCCCTTTCCTCGCGACGAGGTGAAGCCATTATGCGGTCACCGGGGACGGCTGCTGGGAATAAAGATTTAGCGCAGGGATTTCAGCGGGTTGTCAGCCGCAGTGACGGGGACATGCCCTTGCGGCGTGTCCCCAACCGCCAGGCTCGGTGCGAAACCTGGGGACACGCGCATGCGCATGTCCCCGGGAATTTCCAAACAGGCGATGGGGGTTCCGCACCATGGCGCGCCCCACCCCTCCACCGGATAGTCGCAACCGCCCCCCTTGGGCGCCGGGTGGAGAGCGTATCGTGCAACAGCGTCAAACCGCGTTCCTGCTCGTCGTGACGGCCTGCTGCCTGGCCCCTGCCCTGGCGCAGGCTCACGAGACGGACGCCGAACTGGCCAAGAAGCTGAACAATCCGGTCGCCAACCTGATCAGCGTCCCGTTCCAGCAGAACTACGACTGCTGCTACGGCCCCGAGGACGGCGGGCGCTACACCCTGAACGTCCAGCCGGTGATCCCGGTCTCGCTGAACCAGGATTGGAACCTCATCATCCGGACGATCGTGCCCATCGTGAAGAAGGAGCACGCCTATCCCGGCGACGACACCGCGTTCGGCGTCAGCGACGTCACCCAAAGCTTCTTCTTCTCGCCCAAGGCCGAACATGACGGTCTGGTGTGGGCGGTCGGCCCGGCTGTCCTGTGGCCGCTCGGCGAATCCGACCTAGGAACCAAGAAATGGGGCGCGGGGCCCACCGCCCTGCTGCTCAAGCAGGAGCACGGCTACACCTACGGGGTGCTGGCCAACCACATCTGGTCGTTCGCGGACGCCGACGGCGGCGGAGACCGGCCCGACGTGAGCCAGACCTTCATCCAGCCCTTCCTCAGCTACACCAACAAGAACGCCACCACCTTCGGGATCAACGCCGAAAGCACCTACAACTGGAAGACCAAGGGCTGGACCGTGCCGGTCAACCTGACGGTCACCCACGTCTACAAATTCGGCGAGCAGCGCGTGTCCCTGGGCGGCGGGGTGCGCGGCTACGCGGCCCAGGACGGCGTCGGGCCGGAATGGGGCCTGAGGTTCATCGCCACCTTTCTGTTCCCGAAATAGCGCGTCTCACGATGACCGAAAGCCCGACATCCCGCCCCGCCCTCCCGTCCGATCTCGGCGCTGTGCGCACCGTGCTGGCGGCCGACCGGACGCTGATGGCCTGGCTGCGCACCTCGCTGTCGATGCTCAGCTTCGGCTTCACGATCTACAAGTTCCTGGAGACCGCCGCCAAGGCCGGCGCCCTGTCGCGCCCCGAGAGCCCGCAGAAGGTGGGCCTGTTCCTGGTGGCTATGGGAACCAGCGCCATGGTCATGGGGCTGATCGACTACTGGGTGACCATCCACCACGTGCGCAAGACCGGGACGTTCCGGCTGGGCCGGTCGGTGCTGATCATGTCGTGCCTGATGGCCACGGCCGGCCTGCTGCTGTTCGTGCTGATCATCAAGCGGGCGGTGTGAAGCTCTACTCGACCATCCAGTAGCGGTAGCCATAGGCCGGGACGAAGCCCAGGCCGCTGTAGAGCGCGATCGCCGGGGCGTTGTCGGCCTCGACCTGCAGATAGGCCCGGCGCGCCCCCAGCGTCGCGGCCTCGTGCAACAGAGCCGCGAGGATCCGGCTGGCCAGGCCCTTGCGGCGATGGTCCGGCAGGGTGCGCATGCCGAAGATCCCGGCCCACTCGCCGTCGATCGCGCTGGCGCCCAGGGCCGCGACCTCGCCGTTCAGGTCCAGGCGCGCGAAGCGGGCCGGATCGGGGATGCGGGCCAGGGCGTCCAGTCGTTCGCGAGCGTCGGCGGCGTTGCCGGCGGCGCTCGCGGTCAGCACGGCCTCGAAGGCCGGGTCGGGCGCGTGCGACAGAGTGACGGCCAGGTCCGTTGTCCCGGCAATGGTCCCGGCGGTTTCGCCCACCATCACCAGGGTGCCGTGGGTGGGCCTGTAGCCCCGCGCGCGCAGGTGCTCGGACAGATTGGCGGGGACCACCGCTCCGTCCGACAGCTTGAAGCGGGCCGGCAGGCCGCGCGCGGCGTAGAAGGCCTCGGCCGTGTCGATCGCCTCGTCGATGGGCCGGTCGGGCTCGCCCAGCGGCCAGCAGGCGTTGATCCGCAACGACCAGCCGTCCGAGGCGTTCAGCCGCCACCCGCCCAGGGCTCCGCTCTGGCGCGCGGGCCAGGCGCGATCGGCGACGGTTTCGAGGAAGCGGGGATCGACGGTCATCCACTCTCACATAGCAGAAAGGCGCCGGTTCGTCGGAACCGGCGCCTCCCTAAAATTCTGGTCGTTCGAAAGCCTAGAGGGGCTTCAGATTGGCCGCCGCGATCTTGCCGCGCTCCTCGGCGGTGTCGAAGCTGATCTTCTGACCTTCGTCGAGGCTGCGCAGGCCCGCGCGTTCGACGGCGCTGATGTGGACGAACACGTCCTTGCCGCCGTCATCGGGCTGGATGAAGCCGAAACCCTTGGTGCCGTTGAACCATTTCACCACGCCGGTCGCCATGGAGAACCTCCTAGAGATAGCCGATCCAATGCCCGGACAAGCGGGCGGGTAACAATCTCAGTCGTCCGGGTAGCGTTCGCGGGCCCAAATCCAGGATTGCGCGGAACAGTGGACACGCCCCCGTTGAGGGGTCAATTCAAAAAACGCCGGTATTGCTTAAGCGTGCGCCGCGCGCCGGCGTCGCTTTTGACGTCAGCGCTCGCGCAGGAGCGCCTCGACCAGGGCGCGGGCTTCCGGGCTGGCCCAGTCGGCGTCGCCCGACAGCCGGGCGCGTTCGCGGCCCTGCTTGTCGTAGATGACGGTGGTGGGATAGCCGATGGCGCGCGGCTCCAGCTCGAACGACAGCTTGTAGCCCGGGTCGCGATAGACCTGCAGCGGCGGGTTGGCGGCCATCTGGGCCTGCACAAGGTTGAGGTCACTGTCGCGGTCGACGCTGATGGGCAAGACCTTCAGCGGCTGGGTGGCGTACGCGGCCTGCAGCTTGCCCAGGGTCGGCATCTCCTTCTTGCAGGGCGCGCACCAGGTGGCCCAGAGGTTCATGACCACGACCTGGCCCTTGAAGTCGGCCAGGGTCAGCGGCTTTCCGGCCCCGTCGGTGAACACCGTGGCCGGCGCGGCGCGCGGCTGGGCGGGCACGTCCAGCTTTGCTAAGGACGCTTTCTTGAATTCGTTGAGGTCGGCCACGCCTGCGGGTTTGAACGAAGCCGAAGCGATGACGTATAGAACCGCCGCGACGCCGACCAACAGGACGGCGCCGATCGCCCATCTCAGCAGGTCGCGCTTCGGCGCGCCGCCCTTATCCGACTGGACTTCGCTCATATGACCGACAACGCCTCCGATAAGCCCGCCGCGAACGGCCAGGGCCAAGCCATGTGGGGCGGCAGGTTCTCGGCCAAGCCGGCGGAACTGATGCAGGCGATCAACGTCAGCATCGGCTTCGACAAGCGCCTGTGGGCGCAGGACCTGGCGGGCTCCCGCGCCCATGCGCGGATGTTGATCAGCCAAGGCGTGATTGCAAGGGAAGACGGCGAGGAAATCCTCAAGGGCCTGGACGCCATCGAGGGCGAGATCACCGCCGGGGCCTTCCCGTTCCGCGACGAATACGAAGACATCCACATGAACATTGAGGCGCGGCTGCGCGAGCTGATCGGCCCGACGGCCGGCCGGCTGCACACCGCCCGCTCGCGCAACGACCAGGTGGCCGTCGACTTCCGCCTGTGGGTCCGCGACGCCGCCGACCGTTCGGCCGCGCAGTTGGAAGCCCTCCAACGCGCCCTGATCGCCCAGGCCGAGGCGTACGCCGACGCCCTGATGCCGGGCTTCACTCACCTGCAGCCGGCCCAGCCGGTGACCTTCGGCCACCACCTGATGGCCTATGTCGAGATGTTCGGCCGCGACGCCGGCCGTTTCCGCGACGCCCGCGCCCGGATGAACGAGTGCCCGCTGGGCGCCGCGGCCCTGGCCGGCTCGCCCTTCCCGATCGACCGCCACCAGACCGCCGCGTCGCTGGGCTTCGACCGTCCGACCGCCAACTCGCTGGACAGCGTCTCCTCGCGCGACTTCGCCCTGGAGGCCCTGTCGGCCGCCTCGATCACCGCCACGCACCTGTCGCGCCTGGCCGAGGAGATCGTGCTGTGGACGACGCCGATGTTCGGCTTCATCAAGCTGACCGACGCCTTCACGACCGGCAGCTCGATCATGCCGCAGAAGAAGAACCCCGACGCGGCCGAGCTGATCCGCGCCAAGGTCGGCCG
>Ga0209256_1000538_pt1 | contig 54992 bp, 51 predicted proteins | sample AraplaCol_mCL_r2_2_FD_184270 | JGI IMG/M metagenome (GOLD analysis project Ga0209256, IMG submission 184270) | Arabidopsis root microbial communities from North Carolina, USA - plate scrape MF_Col_mCL_r2 (SPAdes) (version 3) | ecosystem: Host-associated > Plants > Roots > Endosphere | place...
GCTTAGGCTAAACGCTACCAAGAAATGGACACCACGATCCTAGCTCTCCCTCGAACTTGGACTAACGTCCAGAGCATGGGGTTGTCGATCTGTGGCGTCCGGAGACAATGATGCGACATACAAGGGGTTGGGGGAGAGGGCATCGAGGTTCTGCTTGCCGAAACGTCGCAATTTGCACTGCCGGCCCTCTCCCCCGCCCCTCTCCCACTGCGCGGGAGAGGGGAGAAAACAACGAGGGTTTGAAAACTCACCGCCCCTTACTCTTCCTCCACCCTGCAAAATCCTCCCTCGCCTTCTCCGTCGTCGGCGGATACAGCCCGATGATCGAGCGGCCTTTCTGGACTTCCTCGGTCACGAAATCCTCGAAGGCCGTCATTTCCACGGCCTCCGCAGCGATTTCCTCGGCCATGTGGCGCGGGATCACGACGATGCCTTCGGCGTCGCCGACAACCACATCGCCGGGAAACACCGCCACGTCACCGCAGCCAATCGGCACGTTGAATTCCAGTGCCTGATGCAGCGTGAGATTGGTCGGTGCCGAAGGGCGATGGTGATATGCAGGCATCGCCATCTGTGCGATTTCCGGGGAATCGCGGAAGCCGCCATCGGTGACGATGCCCGCGCCGCCACGCTGCATGAGTCGCGTGACGAGGATCGATCCGGCGGAGGCTGCGCGTGCATCCTTGCGGCTGTCGATCACCAGCACCGCGCCGCTCGGACATTGCTCGATGGCTTGCCGTTGCGGATGGTTCGGGTCCTGGAACACGGTGATCGGGTTCAGGTCCTCGCGTGCGGGGATGTAGCGCAGCGTGAAAGCCGGGCCGACCATCGTGCCGGGGTTCGATTGCAGCGGACGCACGTCCTGGATGAACTGGTTGCGCAGGCCGCGCTTGAACAGTGCAGTACAGAGCGTGGCGGTGCTGACGGTCTTCAATGCATCGCGCAAGGCAGTGCTGAGTTCGGTCATGGTGGGGCCTCGGGTTCAGTAGATGCTCGGCTCGCCCACGGCGTCGCCAAAATCGGTTTGCAGGAAATCGAAATCGCAGCCGTCGTTGGCCTGGCGCACATGTTTCGAGAACATGTAGCCGTATCCGCGCGCATAGCGCGGAGGCAGCGGCAGCCATGCGGCGCGGCGCGCGGCCAGTTCCTCGTCGGAGACTTCCAGATGGATGCAGCGCTGGTCGATATCGACTGAAATCAGGTCACCGGTGCGCACCAGCGCGAACGGGCCGCCGACGTACGCTTCGGGCGCCACGTGCAGGATGCAGGCGCCATAGCTGGTGCCGCTCATGCGCGCATCGGACATGCGCAACATGTCGCGCACGCCCTGTTTCACGAGTTTCTTCGGAATCGGCAACATGCCCCATTCCGGCATGCCGGGGCCGCCCTGCGGACCGGCGTTGCGCAGTATCAGGATGTGGTCGGCGGTGACGTCGAGATCTTCGTTTTCGACGGCGGCTTTCATCGACGGGTAGTCATCGAACACGAGTGCCGGACCCGTATGTTTGAAGAAGCGCTTCTCGCAGGCGCTGGGCTTGATCACGCAGCCATCTGGCGCGATGTTGCCGCGCAGGACGGCCAGCGCGCCTTCCTGATAGAGCGCGTTCTCGCACGTGCGGATCACGTCGTCGTTGTGGACCTCTGCTCCGGCAATGTTTTCGCCCAGCGTGCGGCCCGTGACGGTGGGTGCATCGAGATCGAGCTTGTCGCGGATGCGTGTCATCAGCGCTGGCAGGCCGCCTGCGTAGAAGAAATCTTCCATCAGGTACTTGTCGCCGCTGGGTCGGATGTTGGCGATCACGGGCACATGGCGGCTCGCACGATCGAAATCGTCCAGGCCGATGTCGTGGCCTGCGCGACGCGCCATGGCAATGACGTGGATGATGGCGTTGGTGGAGCAGCCCATCGCCATGGCAACGGCAATCGCGTTCAGGAACGACGCGCGGGTCTGGATGCGCGCGGGCGTGAGGTCTTCCCACACCATGTCGACGACGCGGCGGCCAGCTTCCGAACACATGCGGATGTGATTGGCGTCAGCAGCGGGAATCGACGACGCGCCCGGCAGCGTCATGCCGATGGTCTCGGCAATCGCGGTCATCGTGCTGGCCGTGCCCATCGTCATGCAAGTGCCGTGGCTGCGGGCGATGCCACCTTCGATGCCGATCCACTCGGTCTTGCTGATATTGCCGGCGCGGCGCTCGTCCCAGAACTTCCACGCGTCGGAGCCGGAGCCCAGTACCTGGCCCTTGTAGTTGCCACGCAGCATCGGGCCGGCTGGCACGTAGATGGCCGGCACGCCGGCACTGGTGGCGCCCATCAGCAGGCCCGGCGTGGTCTTGTCGCAGCCGCCCATCAGCACGGCGCCGTCGATGGGGTGCGAGCGGATCAGTTCCTCGGTCTCGATGGCGAGCAGGTTCCGATAGAGCATCGTGGTCGGCTTGACCGAGCTTTCGGACAAAGAAATGGCCGGTAGCTCCACGGGGAACCCACCGGCCTGCAGGATGCCGCGCTTCACATCTTCAACACGCTGCCTGAAGTGCGAATGGCACGGGTTGATGTCGGACCACGTGTTGATGATGGCGATGAGCGGCTTGCCCATCCATTCATCGGGCGCGTAGCCCATCTGCATGATCCGGGAGCGATGCCCGGACGAACGGAGGTCGTCCGGGGCGAACCAGCGCGCGCTGCGCAACTGATCCGGCGTTTTCTTCTGTGCCGTCATGGTTGTCTCTTCCACCGTGAAATCTTCATCGCGGTCGTCCGCAACCCCGAGGTTGTACGACGACTACTGTTTTGGGAATTAAAGCACTAATGTATTAGTACGTCAACGCAGCAATTGCCCGAAGCGTTTCGGCTAGAATCGCGCCCAATATTCCAGTTCAGATCCGATGGCTGCCACGCTACCCAACCCTTCCCAGTTCCAGTTCGACCGCACGCGCCAGGCCGCGCCGCAGGTGTTCGAACATATGCGCGAGCAGATACTTTCGTTGGTGCTGCCGCCCGGCACGGTGCTGTCGCGCCCGGAACTGGCGCTGCAATACGGCATCAGCCAGACACCGGTGCGCGATGCGCTGATGCGGCTGGCCGAAGAAGGGCTGGTCGATGTCTTTCCGCAGCACGCCACGCGTGTGAGCCGCATCGACGTGGCGCTGGCGCGGCAGGCGCACTTCCTGCGCCGCTCTATCGAGCTGGAGATCACCCGGACGCTGGCCGCTACCGCCGACCCGGCGCTGGTGGAACGGCTGCGCGCCACGGTGACACGCCAGCAGCACATGCTGGAGATGGACGATCTGGCCGAATTCACGGCCAACGATCAATACTTCCATCGCCAGATGTACGAGGCCGCGGCCGTGCCCGATTTGTTTGCGCTGGTACGCCGCCAGAGCGGCCACCTGGACCGACTCCGCCGCCTGCACCTGCCGATTCCGGGCAAGGCTCATGCGGTGCTGCGCGACCATACGGCCATCGTCGATGCGATTGCCGCTGGCGATCCGGTGCGGGCCGAGGAAGCACTGCGCAAGCATCTCTCCGGTACGCTGGCCAATGTCGATGAAATCCGCGCGCGCTATCGCGACTATTTGAGTTGATCGGCGACGCGAATTAGTAAGACCGTTTGATTTTGGCAACGACTCGGCGCCCATCTACCCATTGCATGGGTAATGATGGTGATGTCGATCAAATCGTTTGCGGAGAATTTGTCAATCACCGGCTGGGATTGATAGATTGCAGGGTGTTTACTTCCCGGTAGCCTGCGATGTCCGCGAGAGTCACGATTACTACCAGCGATCAGCTGGGGCTGGTGCTCCAGGGCGCGCGCAAGGTCGCGGGCCTGACCCAGGCCGAAGCCGCCACGCGGCTTGCCATCAGCCAGAGCCGCGTTTCCCATATGGAACTGAATCCCGAGACCATCAGCGTTGCCCAGTTGCTGGCGCTGCTCGGGGCCTACCAGCTCGATCTCGTCATCGAGCCGCGCCAGGTGCGCGACGCCGTGCTGGAGAAGCTCGACTGGTAGCCCAGCCTGTTCAAGGCAGATAGCCCAGCAGTTTCCACCACAGATAGTCCAGCGGCAGCAGCACCACCAGCGTGACCCCCGCCATCGCCAGGCACAGCCGCGTGCCGTGACGCAATCCCACGCCGCCCAACTGCATCGCAATCACGATCGGCGGCGACTGGTACGGGAAGAACACGGTGGAGAACACCGGCACCTGCAGCATCAGTACCGATTCCAGCGACAACCCTGTAGCCGATGCCAGATCGCGTGCCAGCGGGGTCAGCACGGCAGGTAGCGCGGGCAGCGTGGAGAGCATTCCCAGCAAGGCACCCATCGCACTGATCGTGCCGACATTCGCCGCAGTCTGGCCGGGCGTCAGCGGGAGCACATGCAGCAGGCCCGCACTGATGGCACTGCCAAGTCCGGTCGATTCCACCACCGCGCCCAATCCCAGAAAGCCTGCCACATAGATCAGCGGCACCAGTTGCACGCCATCCGCCAACGCCTTCGGCGGCACCAGTCCCACACCGGGCAGCAGGCAGATGATGCACGCGGCCAGAGAGATCCATGCTGGCGAGATGCCGTGCCACGCATCGGTGGCGAACCCGGCCACGGCCAGCGCCAGGATGACGGCTAGCACGCGCTCCTGCGGGCCCATCACGGTACGCACCGTGGCGGGCTGCGGCTTCATGGGGCCTTTCTCGGGGAACAGCTTGCAGATCATCCAGATCAGCACGAATGTCTTCAGCACGCCCAGTACCGGGAAATGCAGCAGCAGGTAGCTGCCGTAGCTGAGGTTGATGTGATACAGCGAATTCGCGGCGCCCAGCAGCACACTATTCGGAATATTCGCAGGCAGGATCGCGGTGGGCGGCATATAGCTGGCCAGCGCCACGGTCATGACCATGCCGATGCGGCCGTTCGACCCCGGCGCGAAGCCAAGCCTGTCTGACAGCGCCAGCACGATCGGCATCAGCAGCAGCACGCGTCCCGTGGTGGACGGCATCAGGAACGCCAGCCCCACTGCGCTGATCGCCACCGTGGTGATGACCTGCGGATAAGTGCCCACGCGCTTGTGGAAGATGATGTCGGCCAGCCGTAGCGCCAACCCGGTATTGCGCAGCGCCACCCCGGTCACGGCGCCGCCGAACATCAGCCACCATGCCGTGGAGGTGAATCCGGAAAAGACCACCGTCGGCGGCGCGATATGGAACACCACTGCGCTGAGAAAGAACAGCAGCGTCGCCGTGGGTTCGGGCAGTACGCCCACGGCCCAGCAGCAGACCGTGGAGAGCACCAGCGCGCCGGCCCAGATCAGCGGGGGCGGCGCATGTACGGCGCTGCCCGCCAGCCAGACCAGACCGATACAGGCGCCAATGAGCAGGGCAGCGCGGATCGAATCCCGGGGGTTGCCGGCGAGCGGCGCGGGCTTTGGTGGTTTCGGGGGCGGCGGAGAAGGCGGCATGTCGGGACGTGCGTCGGCGCGTCCTGGAGTGGCTGACATCGGGTGTTGTCTCGGGTGTCCCGGCCGCATGGGACCGGTGTTTTTATGAGCGGAAAGACTGAGCCGCTGATCTGGCCGCTATCGTAGGGTTGTATTACGTTGCAGGCAACTGCGATGGTGACGGGCGTTACCGTGCCTGGCGCGTCTTAACGCGTCTTGCGGAACGTCAGGTTGATGCGTTCGCCATGAGTGAGTGGGTGATCACCTGCGGCCAGTGGCGCAATGCCATGGAAGACGAGCCGCGACGGGCCGCCCCAGACCACCACATCGCCATGCGCCAGCCGTACCCGCGCAGGCCGGTCCGCGCGACGCAAGCCACCCCAGAGAAAGATCGCCGGCAGGCCCAGCGAGACCGAGACAATGGGCGCTCGCAAGTCCAGTTCGTCCCGGTCCTGATGCAGGGAGAGCCGCGTGCCGGGCAGATAGCGATTGATCAGGCAGGCATCGGGCGCAAAACTGGCGTATCCGGCGGCATCGGCGGCACGCACGGCCAGATCTAGAAACGCACCAGGCATCGCCGGCCATGGCTGGCCCGAATCGGGATCGATCTCGTCATACCGGTAACCGGACCGATCCGACACCCAGCCCCGCTGCCCGCAATTGGTCATGGCCACCGACATCCGCAGCCCGCCCGGTGTGATCAGATGCCGAAAATGTGAGCCTGCGCTGACTTCGCCCACACCCGCCAGCAGTGCAGGCGCCGCCTCACGCGCGAACCCGCGCAACACCATCGCGCCGGGGCCGAGATTGTCCACGGCAGGTGCATCGGCATCGGCAGGGAGGGGGTCGAAGAGGTCGAAGGTCATGGCGGCACAGGGGCTCGTTCATGATACCGGGGCTGGCGCCACGGTGGGTTTGCTCCCCTCTCCCGCAAGGCGGGAGAGGGGAGAAAACCGAGAGTTGAGCAAACCAGAACTTACTTTGCCAACCCCTCCAGCAACGCCTTGTGGAACCCCTGCGGGTCTTGCATCTGTGGGGCGTGGCCGAGTGTGGGGAACTCGACCAGTGTCGCGTGGGGGATCGCCTTGGCGGTGAGCTTGCCGAGTTCGGTATAGCGGCCCAGCGTCGGCCGGATTTCGGGCGGGGCGAGGTCCTTGCCGATGGCGGTGGTGTCGGTCAGGCCGATCATCAGCAGCGTGGGGGCCTGGATGGCGCCCATCTCGTAGACCACGGGCTGCGTGTAGATCATGTCGTAGAGCAGGGCCGAGTTCCAGGCGACGATCTGCTTGCCAGGGCCTTGGTACATGCCGGCCAGCATCTTGACCCAGATCTCGTACTCTGGCTTCCACTGACCACCGTAGTACGTGTTCTTCTCGTAGTTGCGCACGCGGTCAGCCGTGGTGTCGAGTTCACGCGCGTACCACTGGTCCACCGAGAGTGAAGGCACACCTTTGGCCTTCCAGTCCTCGAGTCCTATCGGGTTCACGAGCACCAGTTGCTTCGTGTCGGCGGGATACATCAACGCGTAGCGCATCGCCAGCATGCCGCCCGTGGAGTGGCCCATCACGGTCACGTCCTTGACGCCAATCGAGGCGAGCAGATCGTGCGTGTTGCGGGCGAGTTGCTGGAACGTGTACTGATAGTGCGCGGGTTTGGTCGATTTGCAGAACCCGATCTGATCGGGTGCGATCACGCGATATCCGGCGCCGCTGAGCTGGCGGATGGTTTCCTGCCACGTGGCCCCGCAGAAATTCTTGCCGTGCAGCAACACCACGGCGCGGCCGTTGGGCTTCTGCGGCTTGACGTCCATGAACGCCATCTGCAGCGGCTGGCCCTGCGAGTTGAATTTGTACTGCTGGACGGGATACGGGTAGTCGAAGCCTTCGAGTTCGGGGCCGTAGGCGGGGGCGTCCTGGGCGCTGGCGAAGGAGGTAGTCAGCGCGAAGGCGGTGAACAGCAGGGGGCGGAGGGAGCGCATGGTCGGAGGAGTCGTGGACGGGGGTGTCGCACGAGTGACCATGGGGAGGGTGGGGAAGTTCCGGGGGATTCGATGGCAATCCTGCGGGTTTTCTCCCCTCTCCCGCAGGGCGGGAGAGGGGAGAAAACCGAAGCTAAAGCAATCGGTGCATCAAGCAAACGTATCCACTTCCCCCCGAGCCAGCACGCGCGGGGCGCGCGGCGTGGACGGGGCGGCAGGGGCTACGGGCTCATTGCCAAAGCCCATCGCCTGGCTGAAGCCGTTGCCGGACTGGCGTTGCGGTTGCTGTTGTTGCTGGCCGCTGTTGCCGGCTTGCGCAAAGCTGTCGGCGCCAACCGATGCCTGGCCGAGCTGGATACCCGCTTCGGCCATCGACGTGCGCAGTTGCGGCAGCGCGGCTTCCACGGCGGCGCGCACGGCCTGGTGCGGCGAGACGAACTGGGCCTGCGCCTGATCGTTGACCACGTTCAACACCACCTTGAGCGGGCCGAGGTTGGGCGGGTTGAGGTCGAGTTCGGCGGTCTGGTTGCCTTGCGTGGACAGGCGCACCATCTGCTGGCCGAGTGCCTGCGACCACTGGCTGTCGTTCAGGTTCGGGGCGATGGCCGCGCGCGTGGCGGCGGCGGTGGCGGCCTGTGCGTGCTGGGTCGTCGTTTGTGCGGCGAGTGCAGATGCCATCGTGGCGGCGCTGCTGGCGTTGGTCGCGCCGGTATCGGCAGCTTCGCCGGTTCGTGCGCTGGCCTGGGCAGCAGCGAACGGGTTGGTCGTCGTCGTGGACTGCGTGGCTTGCGTATCGGTCTGCGGCAGCGCCTGCTGGTTCGATTGACCCAGGTTGGCTTGCTGCTGGCCGGCGCCTTGTCCGCCGGTGCTCTGTGCGGAGGTCTGGGCCGGTGCCGTAGCGACGGCGGCCAGCTTGTCGGCGGCGGTCGGCGTGGTGTTCTGCAGGGCCGCGCGTTGCTGGGCGATCAGGGCCAGCGTGTCGCCAGCGTTTGGGACGCTGCCCTTGGGCGCTTCCGTTACGGTGGTGGTGACTACGTTCGCATCGACCTGTGCCTGCAGTGCTGCGGCATCGGCGGCAGCGTCGGCGGCGGCGTTGGTGGTCGGCGAGGCAGTGGCGAGGGCCGCTGCAGCCGCAGCCGGCGCCTGGCCGGGCAGCGTGGGCAAGCCGGCGATGGCAGCACCATCGACAGGCGCGCCATTCGCTTGCGCGGGCTGCGGCGTCGGCAGCGGTGCCAGCAGTGCGGCGGCGGCCAGTGCGGCGGCAACGGCGGCGGCGTCCGCCGAAGTCTTGGCGTCATCCTCGGCGCTGGTAGCGTCCTTGGCAACGGTCGCATCGGCGGTGCTGTCGGACTTCACGACCTTGCCGTCATCCTGCTTCGGCAGGGCGTTGTTCTGGCCAGCTTGTGCGGACTTGTCGGCCTGCGGCTTCTGCGCCGTGTCGTTCTTTGCGGTGTTCGTCTGCTTGCCGTCTTTGGCAGGAACCTTGACCGGCGTGGCGCTGGCGGCGGCCTGCTGGCTATCCTGGCGCGCGCGGGTCAGGGTGTCCTGGAACAGATTGGCGTCGCTGCCCTTGGTGGCATCCGACGACTTCGTGTTGTTCAGGGAGGCGGCTGCATTGCCGACAAGCTGGCTGATATCGATCATCTTGGTTTGGGCAGGTTCAGTTATGGCCGCTCAGCGGCTGGCTGGCCGTACGGGCAATACGGGCGGCGTATTCGTCGTTGGCGAGCTGTTCGCGGCGCGTGGCTACCTGCTGCTCGCGCGTCTCGGCGCGCGTGATCAGCGTGTCGAACGAGTTCTGGCGCAGCTTCTGTTGCTGCCAGTTCACGCGGCCGGCCAGCAGGTCGGCTTCGGCCTTGGCGAGTGCTGACGTCTGCTGGCGAATGGCGTGGTCGAGCGAATCCAGGAAGCGCGAGAAATCGTGCCAGCGGCTCGACGTCATGCCTTCGGCGGCAATCGTCTGCATACGGGCGCGGTATTCGTGACGGTACTCGGTCAGCGCGTTGAGCTGTTGCTCGGCCTGCGTGCGCAGACCCTGCAACCGTCCCAGTTCGCGGGCGGCCTTGTCCGTGCTGTCCTGTGCGAGATCGGCCAGCGTGTTCAGCGGCGAGTTCTTAACCATGGTTCGTCACTCCAAGGGTCGCATGCAGCTGGGCGATCGAGGCGTCGTACCCGGCGCGCTCATGGATGTCCTGCTGCAGGAATGCCTCCATGCGCGGATGCAGGCGAATCGCGAGGTCAAGCTCCGGATCATTGCCGGGCACATACGCGCCGACACTGATCAGGTCGCGGTTACGCTGGTAGCGCGACATCAACTGCTTGAACCGCCGTACGGAGGCGAACTGCGGCGGTTCGATCAACGCGGTCATCGCTCGGCTGATCGACGCTTCCACATCGATGGCCGGGTAGTGGCCCGCTTCGGCCAGGCTTCGCGACAGCACGATGTGGCCGTCGAGAATGGCACGCGCGGAGTCCGCAATCGGGTCCTGCTGGTCGTCCCCTTCGGTCAGCACCGTGTAGAACGCGGTGATGGAGCCGCCGCCCTCGGGGCCGTTGCCGGTGCGCTCCACGAGCGTCGGCAGCTTGGCAAACACCGATGGCGGATAGCCCTTGGTCGCGGGCGGCTCGCCGATGGCCAGCGCGATTTCGCGCTGTGCCATTGCGTAACGGGTCAGCGAATCCATGATCAGCAGCACGTGCTGACCCTTGTCGCGGAAATACTCGGCCAGGCGCGTGGCATACGCGGCGCCCTGCATGCGCAGCAGCGGCGAGCAGTCGGCCGGTGCGGCTACCACGACGGAGCGCTTGCGGCCTTCTTCACCGAGGATGTTCTCGATGAATTCCTTCACTTCGCGGCCACGCTCGCCGATCAGGCCCACCACGATCACGTCGGCGTTGGTGTAGCGGGCCATCATGCCCAGCAACACCGATTTACCCACGCCCGAGCCTGCGAACAGGCCCATGCGCTGGCCTCGGCCCACGGTCAGCATGCCGTTGATCGCGCGTACGCCGGTGTCGAGCACGGTGTCGATCGGGGCGCGCATCAGCGGATTGATCTGTGCGCCAGACAGCGGCACTTCGCTGGCGGCAGTGATGGGCCCAAGTCCATCGAGCGGACGGCCGGCGGCGTCGAGCACGCGCCCGAGCAGGCCATCGCCCACGGGCAGGCGTTTCGAGCCCGGCTCGCGCGGTGCGCTCACACCCTTGGGCAGCGGCGACGGTTCGAGCGGATAGACGCGCGCGCCTGGCACCAGGCCAGCCACGTCGGACTGCGGCATCAGGTAGAGACGGTCGGCGCCAAAGCCCACGACTTCGGCTTCTGCCGTGCGCGGGCCGCCATGCGAATGCTGACCTGCGGGCAGTTCGATCAGGCAGTCGCTACCCACGGGCATGCGCAGCCCCACGGCTTCGAGCACCAGGCCCGCTGCGCGCGTGAGGCGGCCACAGGTCCGCTTGCTGTCGAGTTCCTCGATGGCGGTGGAAGCACCAGCCAGCGCCTCGCGCCAACGGCCGGAATGGAGTGCGGCAGTGGTGGCTGCAGCAGTGGCAGATGCCACGGCTCCCGATTCAGCGGCTGCCTGTGCAGCGCCTTGCGCGTCATGCATGCGGCGGCTCCCACGGATCGTTGCGGCCCAGCGCCTTGATCACGCGCGCCCAGCGCGTACCGAGCGTGGCGTCGAGTTCGCCGCTGGCAGCGCTGGCGATGCAGCCGCCACGTGCCACGGTTTCATCGGCGCGCACGGTCCAGCCGGCGCCCTCGAGTTCACCCTTCAGATGCATCTCGACGAGTTCCACATCAGCGGGATTCAGCAGCAGGCAGGGCGCGCCTGCGAGCGGCGGCTCGGCATTCAGCAGTTCGCGTGCAGCCGGCACCAGCGCGGCGGGGTCCACTTCCAGCGTCTTGCGCACCAGTTGGCGCGCGACGTCGAGGGCGAGCGAGATCAGCGTATCGGCGATCTCGGTATCCACGCGTCCCAGCGCATCGCGGAAGTTGCCGGCCAGTTCCTGCAGCCGTGCGGCTTCGTTGCGCGCGGTTTCCAGGCCACGGGCATAGCCTTCGCGGTGGCCGTCGCCATAGCCCTGCGTCTGGCCCTGGCTGTAGCCCTGCGCGTAGCCTTCCTTGCGGGCGCCTTCGCGCATGGCGTCGAGCGCGGCAAAGTCGATGGAGGGCGGCGGTGCGGGCTCCACGGGAATCTGGGCTTCGAGCACCTTGCGCAGACGGTCGCGCGGATCGAGCGATTCCATTTGCCAGCGCTTCCACGCGTCGCCATCCATGCGGCCGGGGGCAGGGCGTTCGAAACTCTTGAAGCCATCGTCCCGGGCAAGCGGGTTCGAGGGTTGGCCGGTGCCCTCCGGCGCGCCGGGCGCGCCGAAGAAGCCGGGGTCGCCGCGGCCAGGGCCCCGGCCAGCGGCAAAACCGCGTTCAAACGTAGGCATCGTCTCCTCCGCCAATCTGGACTTCGCCGGACTCCGCCAGGCGTCTCACCACCTGCAGGATGGCCTTCTGCTCTGCCTCGACCTGCGACACACGCACCGGACCCAGCGCTTCGAGGTCCTCGCGCAGCATCTCGCCGGCACGCGTCGACATGTTGCGGATGAACTTGTCGCGCAGCTCCTGCTGTGCGCCCTTGAGCGCGACGATGAGCGATTCGGTGGCGATTTCCTTGAGCACGCGCTGGATGCCGCGATCGTCGATTTCCAGCAGGTTCTCGAACAGGAACATCTCGTCGATGATCTTCTGCGCCAGGTCCGCGTCGTGCGTGCGCACGCCGTCGATGACCGCTTCCTCGTGGGCCGTGCTCATCAGGTTGATGATCTCGGCCGCCGTGCGGACACCGCCCATGCGGCTGCGCTTCAGGCTCTGGCCTGCCAGCAGCTTGGTCAGCACGTCGGTCAGCTCCTGCAGCGCGCCCGGCTGTACGCCGCCGAACGTGGCGATACGCAGGATCACGTCGTTGCGCAGGCGTTCCGTGAAGAAGCCCAGCACTTCCGAAGACTTCTGGCGGTCCAGGTGGATCAGGATCGTGGCGATGATCTGCGGGTGCTCGTCCTTGATCAGCTCGGCCACGGACGTGGCGTCCATCCAGTTGAGCGAATCGATGCCGCCGCCCGGATCGCGCGATTCGAGAATGTCCTCGATCACCGACAGCGCACGTTCCTCGCCCAGCGCCTTGTTCAGCACGCTCTTGATGAACGAGCTGGAGTCGACGTTGAGCGCCAGGTATTGCTCGGTCTCGCCGCGGAACTCGGCCAGCACCTCGGCCATTTCCTCGCGCGTCACCGCATTCAGGCTGGCCATGGCGGAGCCAAGCTGCTGCACTTCGCGCGGCGACAGGTGCTTGAAGACCTCGGCCGCAGCATCTTCGCCCACGGCCATCATCAGGATGGCGCTCTTCTGTACGCCCTTCTCGGGCGCTGCCTTGTTAGCCTTCGTCATTTGCCATCCAGGTCTTGATTACGCTGGCGACCAGGCGCGGGTCGCGTTGCGCGGCGTCGCGCACCAGGGCGAGATCGCTTTCGTATTTCGCGGCAAGGCGCAGCACTTCCGGATTGGTTTCCTCCTCCGGCGGCAGCAGCACGGCTTCCGCAGTGGTGCCATCGGCGGATTCCGTCAGGGCCGGCACCGGCGGTGCGGTGTACTTGCGCAGCACCGGACGCGCCACCTTGAACCACAGGAACACGGCCAGCAGGGCCAGGAGCAGGTAGCCGACGCCGGTCTTGGCCAGGTCGATCATCTGCGGCTGCTTCCACAGCGGCAGTTCCGGTTCCTTGTTGTTCTCGGCGGTGAACGGGCTGTTGACCACGTTCAGGGAGTCGCCGCGATCGGCCGAGAAGCCCATCGCTTCCTTGGTGAGGTTCTCGATCTGGGCGATTTCCTTGGCCGACAGCGCCTCGGTAATCGGCTTGCCCTTGGCGTCCACCTTCGAGCGGTAGTTCACGACCACAGCCACGGACAGACGCTTCACGCCACCCGGAGCCTGCTGGATGTGGCGCACCGAGCGATCCAGTTCGTAGTTCGTCGTGGCATCGCGGCGGCTGCTGCTCGGGCCGGTCTTCTCGGCGGTCTGCGTTTGCTGGCCTTGCTGGTTAGCCTGGGCCGGCGGATTCGGCTGACCCGGCTGGCGCGGCGGCTGCGGCGTGGTCACCGGCGCCACGGCGGCGGCAGGCGGCTGGTTCGACAGCGCACCCGGCACGCCACCCACGGGGGTGCCGTTCTGCTGGTTGGACTCGCTGGTCTGCTGGCTGCGGATGGCGGCGCGTGTCGGGTCCTGGTTCGGCTTGAAGCTTTCGTCGGTGTGTTCGACGGACGAGAAATCGACGTCGGCGGTGACCTGGGCGTGGACGTTGTCCTTGCCGAGGATCGGGGCCAGGATCGATTCCACGCGCTTGACGTAGCTCTGTTCCACCTGCTGCACGTACTTGAGCTGCGTGGCGTCCATCGAGCGGTCGCTGGTGCCCGAGAGCAGGTTGCCGTGCTGGTCGACGATCGAGATCGACTTCGGCGTCAGTTCCGGCACGCTCGACGACACCAGATGCGTGATGGCGGCCACCTGGCCCTCATCGATGGCACGGCCCGGGTAGAGCTGCAGCACCACGGAGGCGGTGGGCTTCTGGCGCTCGCGCACGAACAGCGTGGGCTTGGGGATGGCCAGGTGCACGCGTGCGGACTGCACGGCGCCGATCGATTCGATCGAACGGGCGAGTTCGCCTTCCAGGCCGCGCTGGTAGTTGACCTGCTCGGCAAACTGGCTGATACCGAACTTCTGGTTGTCCATCAGTTCCATGCCCGTGGTGCCGCTCTTGGGCAGGCCCTGGCTGGCCAGGCGCAGACGGGTCTCGTGCACCTTGTCTGACGGGACCATGACCGCACCGCCGCCTTCAGCGAACTTGTACGGCACGTTGGCCTGCTGCAGGGCCTGGATCACCGCGCCGCCGTCACGTTCGGACAGGTTGGTGTACAGCACCTTGTAGTCGGGCTGGCGGGACCACATCACGCCCACGGCGATGGCGGCCACCAGCGCGGCGCCGCCCAGCATCAGGGGCAGGCGCGGATTGGCCTTGAGCTTCTCGAGCACGGCCGCGCCGCCGGCCGGCAGGGTAGCTGCCGCGTTCATGCGCGCATCTCCGGCTTGGCCGGGCAAACCCTGCCCTTGCCATACTGGCCTTTGCTGCCGTTATTCATTCCGGCACGGCTCACATTACGCTGCTGACAAAACACGCGCACTCCCCGCGATAGTTGATGTTCCTTGTGCCGTGGGCAGTCGGGCAATACGCCACGAACTGCCAGATCCGGCACGGTAGCGATCATCGGTCAGAAGGCGGAAGGACAATTGGCGGAATAGCGGAGGTTTCCCCCCCGAATTCATCCTTTGGTAGGAGGCGGGGCACCAGTACATTGCGAGGGCTGAAACAGGGTGGCGAGTGATGTTTTCGCCATGTTCCCTGTCAACCGATTCATCCAATTACTGAAAGCCATGTCCATTTCCTCGATCGAAGGCATGCTGCAGCAACTGCGCGGACTGGCGCAGGCGGCTGGCGGCGGCACTCCCAGCCAGGCTTCCACGGCCGTGGCGGGGGGCTTTTCCGGCGAACTGCAGAAATCGCTGCAACGCCTCAACGCCACCCAGGAATCCGCCTACGGCAAGGCCGAGGCATTCGAACTGGGCAAGCCGGGCGTGGCGCTCAACGACGTCATGATCGACATGCAGAAGGCCAACATCTCCTTCCAGACCGCCGTGCAGGTGCGTAACCGCCTGGCCGCCGCGTATCAGGAAATGATGAACATGCCGGTGTAACCGTGTCATCGCGTCTGGGGCCAACCGGCCCCGGAACGAAAGAAGGCCATGCGGCTTGTACAGCGGCATGGCCTTTTTTGTTGCTTCCCGCCAAAACTCAGACCCGGAAATACTCCTCCGCTGCCCGCTCCTTCGCAGGCTTGCAAACCAGATCGCCGCCCTGCCCGTTGTAGACCAGGCAGTTGCCCGGTGTATCGCGGTTCAGCACGCTGACGCCCTGTGCCACCACCGAGCCATCTCGTACATGGCTGCGGCCGATGATGGCCGTGTTCGGGTACATCACCACACCGTCGCCGATGACAGGTGCCACGCCGTGGTTCTTGCCGACCGTCGAGTTCTGGTACAGCACGAGGTAGTTGCCGTAAGTGGCCTTCGCCAGCACGATGCCGACCGAATGGCCGATCAGGAAGACTTCGGGCAGCTCCACTTCGTAGAACATGTCGATGGCGTTGAGCGCCTTGTTCAGCAGGAAGAGCTTCGTGCAGGACTCGGCATCGCGGTCGTTGCGCCAGATCGTATTGGCCAGGTAGTACAGGTACTGGCAATACTGCGACGAGTGCAGGTAGTTGAACTGTCCGGGCCGCCACATGCGCACGGCATCGATGCAGCGGCCCGTGCGGGCCAGTGCTTCGTCGATATGGCGCGTGACCACCGGCAGCAGCGTATCGTGACGGCCGTCCGGTACGAGGTTGGCGACCTGTGCGCACGTGTAGGCCGCGAGCGATGCGCGGGTCTGGCCGATCAGTTCCATGGGCGGATAGTCTCCAGATACGTTGCCACCATCGACTGCACGTCGCGCGGCGTCACGCCCAGCGCGCGCAGTGCCGAAGTGCTGCATACCGCCGCGCGCTGCACGGGCGACGAGCGCGAGAGGTTGATGTCCCAGCCGGCGTTTCGAAAGACTTCCGCAAGCTGTCCGTTGGACACGTTCTCGCCGCTGGCGACGTTGAAGATGCCACCGGCGCGGCGCGTGGAGATGGTTTCCAGCGCCAGCACCACGTCGTCGAGGTGGATGTAGTCGCGCACGTAGCCCGCATCGCTGTCGAGCCGGAACGCGCGCTCGGAGGCGGCGCGTACCAGCCATTCGGACAGGAAGCCGGGCGAGCCTTCTTCCCAGTCGAACACGCACGATAGGCGTGCCACGGCGGTGCGGCCATCCGCGACGGTCAGGCAGAGGTTCTCGCCAAGACCTTTCGAGAAGTCGTACAGCGCGCGCGGATTGGCCGGCTGCAGCGACAGCGCAGCCGCTTCATCGCCTTCGGGCAACTGCGAGCTGTCATAGAGCCGTGTGGACGACAGATAGACCAGATGCTCGTAGCGATTGGCGCGCAGCACGTCGGCCAGCAACGTGACGTGCGCGGCCACGGTGTCGTAGGGACGTGCCGCGTAGTCGGCGGTCAGCCCCGCGCAATAGAACACATGGCCCAGGTCGCGGCTGAACAGCGCGCGGTCGCCGCGCGCTGGCACCCAGACTTCATGGCCGGCACGCCGCAGCGTGTCAGCCAGGCGGCGGCCGACAAAGCCGGCGCCACCAATCACCGTACAGCGCATGGCGTTCCTCAGTTCACCGGGTGATGCAGCGCCGGGTCACGGTGCCACAGCAGCTTGGGGCTCACGCCCGGCACGACCGCGAAGTCCTTGCCGGCCAGCAGCGACGGGTCCTTGACGGCCACCATGTTGAAGCCGTGTGCCGGACCTTCCAGGAAGACCTTGTCCACCGGCACCAGTTCCACCGGACGGCCCTGCATGTCGACGTTCGAATTGAAGTCGCGCACGGCGTAGACGTGGTAGCCGTAGCCCTTGAGCAGCGTGATGATCTCGGCGTTCTCCAGGCCGCGGCTCCAGTCCACGTAGTGGCGGTGCACTTCGAACACGAGGTTCGGGGCTTCGCCGGCCGGGCGGGCCAGTTGCTTGGCAGCACCCTTGAACACGTTCAGTTCGGCACCTTCGATGTCGAGCATGATCAGGCTCAGCTTGTCGACGTTCTGCTGTGCGCAGTAGTCGTCGATCGTCACCGTATTAAAACTGTCGTCGTCGGCCGGACCCGAGGTATGCACGGCGTGCGCGAACGAGTCATGGCCTTCCAGGCGCAGTTGCGTGGTGCTGTCGGACCACAGGCCCAGGCGCCAGCTCTGGATGTTCTCGACGTGGTTCAGCGCGGCGTTGTTGCGCAGCATGCCAAGCTGGTCGGCGTTCGGCTCGAACGCGTGGCAGGTGCCGCCAGCGCGCGCCAGCTGGCGGGCCATCATGATGACCTGGTCGCCAAAGTACGCGCCGCCCACGACGGCATGGCCGCCGCGCTCGCACAGCTTGACCAGCAGCTTGGTGGTCTGCGGTTCCCATACGTGATCCGGCTGCGCCGGCGTGCTCATCAGGAAGTCGCGCGCGATCTTGGTGCGATACAGGAATTCGAACACGGTGCCATCGGCCAGCGTCTTGCGCAGGCGCGACTGCTCGTCGTACATGGCATCGACGATCGGACCCGTGATGTCATCGCGCACGCTGCCTTCGTAGCCGGACAGGTCCTGCTCGATGTTCTTGCACAGGGCGATGAGCTTGTCGCGGGCGGCGGTGCTGCCGCCCACCGTGCGCAATGCGTCGGAAAGCTTCTGCAAGTTTTCAGTAGTCATGGGTGGCTCCGCTTCGGGTAGTCAGTTTTTTGGTTGGGATGAACGGTTATCGCAGGCCGAGTGCGGCCAGCGAGGGGAGGGCCTGGTCCTTTGCGGAGATCATGCGTTCCGCGCAGTCCGGCCAGTCAATGCCGATGTCGGGGTCGTCCCAGCGCACGCCGGCACTGCTGCCGGGCGCGAACGGCACCGTCATCTGGTAGAACACTTCGGAGCGCGGCGTCAGCGTCTGGAAGCCGTGTGCCACGCCCTTCGGGATATAGATGGCCCGCTGGTCCTCGGCATCGAGCACCACAGCCTGCCATTGCAGGAACGTGGGCGATGCGCGACGCAGATCCAGGATCACGTCATGCACCGCGCCCGTGGTCACGCGCACGAGCTTGTCTTCGGCGTATGCGCCATGCTGGAAATGCATGCCGCGCAGGATGCCTGCGCGCGTGTTGCGCGAGACGCTCTGCTGCACGAAGCGCGCGTCGATGCCATGCGCGGCGAACGTCTCCACGCAGACGGTGCGGGCAAAGAAGCCCCGCTCGTCCTGCAGCGGTTCCGGATCGACGAGCCAGGCGCCGGCGATGCGGGCCGGTGTGAAGATCACGGCAGCACCACCGTTTCAGGGATTGCCACCACGAAGCGGCCACCCCAGGCGCGGATGCCAGCCATCTGCGTCATGACCTCGTCCTTGATGTTCCAGGGCAGGATCACGAGATAGTCGGGCTTGCGTTCGTCGATGACTTCGGGCGCCAGCACGGGGATGCGCGAACCGGGCAGCAGCTTGTCCTGCTTGGCCGGGTTGCGGTCCACCACGTATTCGATCAGGTCGCTGTCGATGCCGCAGTAATTCAGCAGCGTGTTGCCCTTGGCGGCGGCGCCATAGGCGGCCACGCGCTTGCCCTTGCGGCGCGCATCGATCAGGAAGGCGAGGAAGTCCACACGCGCACGGCGCACACCTTCGGCAAAGGCCGCGTAGCGCTCGGTCGACGCCAGGCCGCCGCGTGCTTCCTCGTCCAGGCATGCCTGCACGGCAGCGGTGGCAACGTGGCTGGCTTTCTGGTGGCATGCATACATCCGCAGGCTGCCGCCGTGCGTGGGCAGGTGTTCGATATCGAACACGCGCAGCCCGGCGCGCGCCAGGATCGGCACCAGCGCGGTCAGCGACAGGTACGAGTAGTGCTCGTGGTACAGCGTGTCGAACTGGTTCTGCTCCAGCAGCCGCAGCAGGTGCGGGAATTCCAGCGTGATGACGCCTTCGGGCTTCAGCACGATGGGCATGCCGCCCACGAAGTCGTTGATGTCCGGCACGTGCGCCAGCACGTTATTGCCGAGCAGCAAGTCCACCTGCCAACCTTCCACGCACAGCGCACGGGCGGTGCGTTCACCAAAGAACAGCTCGCGGCTGTCGATGCCCTTGGCGCGTGCTGCCTCGCCCGTGTTTGACGAAGGTTCCACGCCCAGGCACGGCACGCCGTTCTGGTGGAAGTACTGCAGCAGATAGCCGTCGTTGCTGGCGATTTCCATCACGCGGCTCTGCTTGCCGAGTCCGAAGCGCGCGGTCATCGACTCCACGTAGCGGCGCGCATGTTCGAGCCACGAGGTAGAGAACGACGAGAAGTACACGTAGTCGTCGTGGAAGTGTGTCTCGGCCGGCGTGGCGTCGCGCAGTTGCACGAGCCAGCAGGCATCGCACACCATCGCGTGCAGCGGATAGAACATCTCGCCTTGCGCGATGTGCTCGGGCCGGATAAAGGCGTTGGACACCGGCGACAGGCCGAGATCGACCATCGACTGGTGCATCGGCGTGCCGCAGGCGCGGCAGTTCGCGCGGGGTGCAGAGTCGATGGGTGCTGCGTGTTTGACAGGAGCGTTCATGCGCAGAATTGCTCGATTTGTTGTTCGGTGATGGCGCGTGCCTGGGTGGGCGACAGTTGCACGGTGCGATACCACTGCGCCGTGGCGGCCAGCGCCTCGTCAAGCGTCCAGCGCGGGGCCCAGCCCAGCAGCATGTGCGCACGCGCGGCGTCCAGATACAGGTTGCGCGCCTCGTGCGGTGCGGCACCCGGCGGCGGGCAATGCTTCCATTCCAGTTCCGGCCAGTGCGCGCGCAGGCCGCGCAGCACGTTGCCCACGGATACGTTGTCGCGCGGCTCCGGCCCGAAGTTGAACGCATCGGCCAGTGCAGCGTCGCCATCGAGCAGACGGTTGCCCAGTCGCAGATAACCGTGCAGCGCTTCCAGTACGTGTTGCCACGGCCGCGTGGCGTGCGGGCTGCGGATTTCCAGCGTCTGGCCGGCCGCAGCGGCGCGCGCGGCGTCGGGAATCAGCCGGTCTTCGGACCAGTCGCCGCCGCCAATCACGTTGCCGGCGCGTGCGGTAGCCAGCAGTACGCCGCGCTCGGCCAGGAACGATTTGCGATAGCTGGCGGCCACCAGTTCGGTGCCGGCCTTGCTGGCGCTGTAGGGGTCATGGCCACCGAGCGGATCGGTCTCGCGATAGCCCCACAACCATTCCTTGTTGTCGTAGCACTTGTCCGTGGTGATCACGATCACGGCGCGCACGGACGGGCAGGCGCGCACGGCATCGAGCACGTTGACGGTGCCCATCACGTTCGTGGACCACGTCTGCGCCGGATCGCGATAGCTCGCGCGCACCAGCGGCTGGGCGGCCAAGTGGAACACGATCTCGGGCTGCGCGATGTCCATCGCGCGCGCCAGCGTAGAGGCATCGCGTACATCGCCGATGGTGTGCGCAGCGAGCGACGACGCCACGCAGGCCGCATCGAACAGGCTCGGCGTCGTGTTCGGTGCCAGCGCGTAACCGCTCACGCGCGCACCGGCGCGGGCAAGCAGCAGCGCCAGCCACGCGCCCTTGAAGCCGGTATGGCCGGTGATGAAGACGCGCCGTCCGCGATAGGCCGCGAAAACGTGAGCCGCGTCGGCGGCGTTGCTTACCAGATCTTCCACGGTGCCTTGCCTGATTGCCAGAGGTCTTCCAGCATGTTCTTTTCGCGCAGCGTATCCATCGGCTGCCAGAAGCCCGTGTGTTCGAAGGCCGCCATCTGGCCGTTCTTTGCCAGCGCGCGCATTGGAGCTTCTTCCCACGACGTGGCGTCGTCTTCGATCAGGTCGAGAACCTCGGGTTGCAGCACGAAGAAGCCGCCGTTGATCCACGCGCCATCGCCGCGCGGCTTCTCGGTGAAGCCGCTGACCTTGTCGTCATCGCGTTCCAGCGCGCCGTAGCGTCCCGGCGGCTGCACGGCAGCTACCGTGGCGCGGCGGCCATGGGAGTGGTGGAAGGCGATTTCGCGGGTGATGTCGATGTCGGAGACGCCGTCGCCATAGGTGAAGCAGAATGCTTCGCCCGGTGTCAGGTACTCGCGCACGCGGCGCAGGCGGCCGCCGGTCATCGAATCCTCGCCGGTATCCACCAGCGTCACGCTCCACGGCTCGGCCTTGCGCTGATGCACGGCCATGCGGTTCTCGCGCATGTCGAACGTCACGTCGGACATGTGCAGGAAGTAGTTGGCGAAGTATTCCTTGATGACGTAGCCCTTGTAGCCCAGGCAGATCACGAACTCGTTCACGCCATGCGCCGAGTACATCTTCATGATGTGCCACAGGATCGGCTTGCCGCCGATCTCGATCATCGGCTTGGGACGCAGGTGCGATTCCTCGGAGATACGGGTGCCCAGCCCACCGGCCAGGATGACGGCTTTCATGCGTTGACCTCTTCGGTGACCTGTTCTTGGGTAGGGTTGCGGGCGGCGCCCGGCATTTCCAGGCCGAGCATCTCGAAGGCGTTGGGCAGCGGCATGGCTTCCAGCGCGTCGAGCGTCAGGCCGAACTGTTCTTCGAGCAGCGATGCCAGTGCGGAGCGGTCCAGGTTCTGCTCGGCCAGCCACACGGCGAGCTTGCGATACAGACCCAGCGCGTAAGGACGCATGCCGATGGCTTCCACCAGCAGTTCGATCGCGGTGTCGGGGGCTTCGTTGTGATAGTGGTACTCGGCCAGGCCATACGCCACGGCCCAGTGGCGATACCACGTGGAAGTCAGGTTCTCCAGCACGTTATGCACGGCGCGCCATTCGCCCAGATGCATGTGCGCGGCCACGGACATCAGCAGGTCTTCGGCGGCGTAGTACTGTCCGCCGAAGTAGATGCCCTGCTGGCGCGGTGCAGTGCGCGGCGCGATGGGCTTGGTATCCGCGCAGATTTCCGTGAGCTGGTCTTCGAACCAACCGGCAAAGCGCGGCGCGTCGAACATCTCGCTCTGCTCGGCACGCGGACGGATCGACTGGCGGATGTTGTCGAGCTGCTGCACGTCGGCGGCCAGCGCGCAGGCCACATCGACGTAGCGCTCCTCGGTGTCGCAGATCAGATCGTCCAGGCCGGCGGCATGCAGGAACGGTGCGGAGACGCGCTGGTGGAACGTATCGCCGGCGAATGTCACCACGGGCACACCCATCCAGATGGCGTCGCAGGTGGTGGTGCCGCCCGTGACCGGCGCGGTGTCCAGCGCGATGTCGATGCGGTGATACGTGACGTATTGATTGGCGCCGTCACGATTGATCAGTTCCACGCGGCTGGTGTCGATACCGTGCGCGGCCATGCGCTCGAACAGCATCTCGCGCACCTTCTCCTGGTCGCAGCCGGCGGCTTCCACCAGCATGCGGGAGTTGGGGCATCGCGCCAGCACGGCACTCCACAGCCGCATGGTCTTGGGACCGAGCTTGGCGATGGTGTTGCACGATCCGAACGTGATGTAGCCATTCGTCAGCGCTGGCGTGGGCTTCACGCGGTAGCGCTCCTCGTAGATGGCCAGCGGGTTGGTCACGCTCGGGTGGAACGCGCTGAACACCGGCGCGCGCAGCAGCTTTTCGGTGTAGTTGTGGTCGAAGCCTTCGGGGTCAGCCGTCCAGTCCGTGACGCGGTAGTCGATCTGCGGCATGCCGGTCGTGCCGGGGTAGCCCAGCCACGTGAGTTGCTTCGGGGCCAGGCGCTGCACCATGTAGGTCAGCGGGGAGGCGCCGGTGTAGCCGCCGAGGTCGATCATCACGTCGCAGCGCTGCGCACGCACGGCGCGCACGACATCGGCCTCGGACATCTTGTACAGATCGTGGAAGCCTTCGGCGTAGACGCGGATCTTGCGGGTGATGTTGTCGTTGACGTTCGACAGCGAGAACAGGTGCACCTCGAATCGCGCGCGATCCAGGTTCGCGATCAGCGGAATCAGGAAGTAGGCGCACGCATGGCGGCGCAAGTCGTTCGAGAGGATGCCGATGCGGATGCGCTCGCCTTCGCTGGGCTGCAGCGCGGGGGCGTCGATGGTGGTGCGTGCCAGCGTCGAGGCCCAGTCCATGGCCTCGCGGCGCAGCTCGTCGGCGCCGATGTTCTCGTCATACAGCAGCGAGAACAGCAGGTTGGAGCGGTTCACGCGCTGCGTGGGGTCCAGCGCGCAGGCGCGACGGAAAATGGGAATGGCCTCGATCGTGCTGCCCGATTCGCGCAGCGCCGAAGCGTAGTTGCCCACGGCGATCGCGTCGTTCGGCAGCAGCGCGGCGGCTTTCTCGCCCGCCAGCTGTGCGCCGAAGTAGTCGCCGGTGTAGAACATGGCGGTGCCGAGCACGCCCCAGAGGTGGGCGGAGCCGGGCTGCAGCGCCAGGCTGCGCTGCAGCAGCGGGATGCCCTCGGCGTAGTTCTCCAGGGCGATCTCCAGCGCGCCGATCAGCCCGAGAAAGCCCGCATGGTTCGGGAAGCGCTTCATGCCGGCTTCGGCCAGCCGCTTGGCTTCCTCGTGGTGGTTCATGCCGGACAGCGACAGCGCTTCCAGGTAGTAGGCGTCCGGAAGCGAGCCCGCGATGCGCTTGACCGCACGGGACTGCTTCAGGGAATCCGCATACTTGTTGGCGTTGTAGGCATTCCATGCCTGTTGGATCATCCGCTGTGCGGGACCCATCGAAACGTTCTTGTTCATGGCGGTGTGCTTTGCAAAGGCGCGATGTCTGTCCGCCCGGCGCGGACGGGCGGATCGATGCCTTGCACAGTAACAAGAGACATTCCAGGCCAGCGGCCCGAACACAAGCCGAAATTGGCGCTAATTCAGGCGAGGCGGGCCGCAGGTGATGCCTGCGGCGCCCGGATCAGACCCGTGCGGGGACGCCGGGGGTGGCGTCAGCGGGTGCTTCCATCTGGTGGAGCCAGGCCAGCAGTTCGGCCACGGCCACGTAAAGCTGGGGCGGGATCTGGCTGTCCAGGTTCACCTGCATCAGCAGGTTCACCAGCGCGGGCGAGCCGTGAACATAGACCCCGGCTTCGCGGGCCCGCGCGATGATGGCCTCGGCAGACATGCCGTAGCCCTTGGCCACCACGCGGGGCGCCTTGTCGTCGGACTGATAGGAGAGCGCGACGGCCGCGCCGCGATCGGGCTGGTTCATGCTGGCAGGGGGATGGCGGGGTTGGCGTCAGGCGCCGACGCATCCTCGATCGATACGTTCATGTTCAGCAGCGAAATGCCCCGGGCTTCGAGCTGGCTGCGGAAATCTCCGCGACCTGCGTTCAGCTTTGCAGCGGTGTGGCTGCTGGCGGCCACGAGGCGGGCTTCGATGCCGTGCGCGCCGAGCGTCAGCACGGCATCGACACTGCCCAGTTGCGGCAGGTTCAGGCGCAGGCGTGTGCTCCAGCTCATCGCTTCGGCGTCGCCACCGGCTTGCTCGCGCGGTTGCTCGCGGGTGATCTCCCAGTCCATCGGCATGCCGGGCCAGGCATCGACCGTGGCACGGAACTGCTGCGTGGCCAGCAGTTCCAGCTGCTGGCGCACGGCGGTTTCGCTCGACGGATGGATAGCGGGGCCGGTGTCCTGCGCCGGCTGGGGCAATACGTTTTCAGGCGCGTTCCAGGTGGCGATGATCGCCGCACGCTGGGCCTGCGCCATGTGGTGGCCTTCATGCGACACCTCGGCCGTGACCTGGTAGGCGTGCGCGGCGGCACTGGCGTGCAGGGCACGGCGCTGCTCGGCGGCCGGGGTCAATGGCACGCCCGGTTGCGCTGCCGCATTGCTGGCGGCGTGGTGCTGGGCATTGCCCGGTTGCTGCGGCTGGGCGGCCGTCTTCGCGGCCACGTCAGCGGGAACGCCCGTGGAAAGCGGATAAATGGCCGGCCGCGTCAGTTCTGCCAGCAACGTGGCGCTGGGCGGGGCCGTCGTGGGCGGTGCAGCCGGGCCGGCATAGGGCAGCAGCGCAGCCGGCGCACCTGCCGTCGAACCTTGCTGCGGCACTGGTTGGCCCTGCGGCTGGGCGGACGGCTGCGCCGGATTGCGCAGCGCGGCCTGTGGTTCCTGCAGCAGCGAGGAAAGCGGACGTTGGCCGCCCACCCACTGCGCGAGGTGCGATTCGTAGAACATCCCGCTCTGGTCCACCAGCTTTGCGAGCGCGGTCGAGAGCGTGGCCGTGCCTTCGGCGTCCGCGGGCGGCCCGGCCATCAGCGGCGCACCGGCGCGCAGCGGCTGCGGCTCGGCATCGTCGAACAGCTCCAAGATGGCACGGGCGGCAAAGCTCAGCGTCTCCCGCGTGGAAAGGTTGCGTCCCTGCAGGCGCGGATCGACCATGCCCGCCAGCAGCGTGCCGGGCTGGCGAGCCTGGACGGTCTCGCCGGTGGACGACTGCACGTCGCCCTGCGACACGTCCTGTACCGGCATCAGCGCGGCGAGCTTGTCCACGGCCAGTGCGGGCCTGGACAGTTGCGGGTCCGGAGACGAATGCGGGATCAGCGAGGTTGGGATCTGGATGCCGGTCATGGGCGCGGGGTAGCGAGGGCGGCGATGGTCGGCGGGCGCGTGATGTTACGAGGCGATCCGCTGCGGGGCTAGCCGTTCCGATGATCCCTCCCGCACGAGGCAGGAGGGCAGGGGGTGCGGCAGCTTGATGCTCAGGCGCCGTACGCTGCGGACAGTTCGAGCTTGCGGCGCGAGTTGCTCATCAGCGCGCCCAGTTCGGCCAGGCGCGGGTGGGTCAGGTCGCGGATGCGGGCATCGTACGCCAGGATGCGTTCCAGCAACTGGAAGCGGCGCAGGCGCTCAGCGTCCGTGAACGGTGCATTGTGGTCCAGCTGGCGAAGGCGTTCCACCTCGGCCATATAGACGGCCTGCAGATCGGTCAGTGCATCCCAGTTCGATGCGCGGGCTGCCTCGAACATCTGCTCGGACAGCACCAGAAGCTCTTCGTAGCTTCTGACGATGGGGGACATGGAAAACATCATCATGAGTCCTGCAGGGCGGGTTGTGCGTCCCCCGCCGGCGACGCCTGCTCGGCGTCGGCGGGAGCAGCCGGATCGATCGCGGCCCACGCCGTGGAGAGGTTCTCCAGCAGCGTGTCCACTTCGTTCAGCTTTTCCACGTCGCTGTGCAGGTTGGCCAGCATCAGGCGACGCGTCATGTAGTCATAAAGCGAGTCGAGGTTGGCGGAAATTTCTCCGCCCGCCTCGTGGTCCAGCACCGCACGCAGCCCGTTGTCGATGATGTTGATGGCCTTCGAGATGGCGTTGCCACGCGCTTCCAGCTCGTTGTTCTCCAGATGGAACTTGGCCTTGGCAATCGCCGAGCGCGCGCCGTCGTACAGCATGACGATCAACTTGTGCGGGCTGGCACTCATGACCCCGGTCTGTACGCCGACCTGGGCATAGGCGTTGATTCCTTGGCGCGCGAACATGGCAACTTCTCCGTGACGTACTGCGTTTTACTTGTTGCTGGTGTTGTTCATTGCCGCGAACTGCTGCGTCAGGTACGTCTTGGTCTGGTTCATCTGCGACACCAGCACGTCCAGCGCCGTGAACTGCTTGCGGTAGCGCTCCATCACCACGTCGATGCGGTCCGAGGTGTCGGTGTACTTGTCTTCCAGGCCCTTCAGGGTGTCCGTGAGACCGGTGGTGACTGCATCCAGCGCACCGCCCGTGGCGTTCAGGCCGTCCACGTAGTTGGTGATGGTCTTGCCCATGCCGGTGACGCCTTCGCTGCCCGTGAAGAACGAGGTCAGGTCCTTGAAGTTGTTGGCCAGGACCTTCTTCAGCTTGTCATCGTCGACTTCCAGCTTGCCGGCGTTGTCGGTGCCGACATTGAACTCGATGCCGAGGTCCGACAGCGTGTTGGAGCCGCCGGCGCCGTTCGGGACCGACGTGTTCAGCATCGAACGCATGCTGGCCAGGATGTTGCGCAGCGTGTTGTCGCCGTTCAGCGCCGCCTTGGTGCCCGCTTCGGTGTCGAAGGCGGTCAGCGTCTTGGCGGCCGACAGCACGTTGTTGTAGGCGGTGACGAAGCCGTTCACGGCGGCGGTGATCGCGGTGTCGTCGCGGGTCACGGACATGTTCGTGGTGCCCGTGGACTTGATGGTCAGCGTCAGGCCCTGTGCGGCTTCCTCCACGGTGTTGCTCTGGCTGACGATGTCCAGGCCGTTGAGGTTCAGCTTGGCGTCGGCGGCCTTGACCGCTTCCTTCACGCCGTTGGGCTGCGTGGCCTGCGTCGGATCGAAGTTGACGATGTCGCCCACGGCGGCGTCGCTCGCGGTGATCTTCATCTGCGACTTCGTACCGGTCTTCTCGGACGTCAGCACGATGTGGTAAGGCGTGCCGCTGCCATCGTTGACGATGCTGGCGGTGACGCCCGCATCGGCTTTGTTGATCGCGTCGCGGATGCCTTCCAGCGACGTGTCCGAACCCAGCGTCACGGTCTTGGTGGACGACGCTGCGCCGCCCGTGGCCATGTCGGCACCAAGATCGATCGTGATGGTGCCGCCGCCGATGGCGGCCTTCTGGTCCGCAACACCCTTCGACACCAGGCTCTGCGAGGCAGCCACCGAGGTGACGTTGACGGTGTAGGTGCCGGCCACGGCGGTGGAGTTGGCGGCGGCGGTCAGCACGCTTTCGCTGGTCACATAGGGCTTGACCGCAGCAAAGGTGGAAGCGGTGGCCAGCGTCTTGGCAGCGGCCGAGTACGCATCGAGCACGCTCTTGATCGTGCCGTAACCCGACAGCTTGGCCTGGAAGCTCTTGGCCTGGTTGTCGATGGCGGTGAGCTGGGTTTTTTCGTTGGCCTCGATCTTGTCGAGCAGATCGCCAAGTTCGAGGTTGGAGCCGACGCCGATGGAGGAGATTGCCATGTTCTTTTACCTGTTGTTATGACTTCAACTGATTTGGGCTTGAGACTTGCAAGCGGGGTTCGTCAGGCTTTTTGGCTGACGAACAGCCCCTGGAGCTTGTCGATGACATGCGCGAAGCGCAGCACCTCTTCGCTCGGCAACTGGCGGATCAGCTCGCCGGTTTCCTTGTCCACCACCTTGGTGATCACGCGGTTGGTGTCCTGGTCGATCTCGAACCGCACGCCGATCGACGTGGTCTTGAGCACGTCCATCAACTCGCCTACCGCCGCCGCCATGTCAGGGGACGTGCCGGCGGGCAATTCCACACCCGTGTCCACGGAGGCCGCAGCCGCATAGGGCGCGGGGACGACCGAAGACGCCGCGGCAGGCATGGCCTGGGCGGCGCCGGGGAGCGCGAGGTCGGCGGTGACGCGTGCCGCCGTCAGGGAAACGGTTGAGGAGTACGCCATGTTCAGCTCCGTGCGGTGATGCAGGATCGGTGATGCGGTTGAAATGCTTTGCAGGCGGCGGTCCGCCTGCGAAACACTCCAGCAAAAAAGCCGGGCCTTGCGGCCCGGCCTTCTTGCGGCGCTACGATTAACGCAGCAGCGACATCACGTTTTGCGTGGTCGAGTTTGCCTGGGCCAGCACCGAGGTACCAGCTTGTTGCAGGATCTGCGCGCGGGTCATGTTCGACACTTCCGTTGCGTAGTCAGCGTCTTCGATGCGCGAACGCGAAGCCGACAGGTTGTTGATCGTCGTGCTCAGGTTGTTGATCGTCGACTCGAAGCGGTTTTGCACAGCACCGAGGCTCGAACGCAGGTTGTCAACCGATGCCAGGGCCGTGTCCAGCGTCTTCAGCGGGTCGGTCGTAGCAGCTTGCTGGAAGTCCGAAGCTTGCAGCGTCGAACCCTTCAGCGTGAAGCCAACCGTCGAACCCGACACCGAACCGTCGGTCGGCTTGACGGCGATGAACATCGTCGTGGACGTGGCGGTACCGTTGCCGGCGAAACCCTTCGAAGCCAGGGCGTCGTTGTCGGCGGCGGTCAGGCCGGTCATCGACACTTGCACGAACCAGTTGCCCTTCGAATCAGCAACAACGCTTTGCGAGTTGATAGCTGCCGAAGTGTTCAGGCCCAGAGCGCGCTGGATGTCAGCGGCGACCACGCCGGTTGCCGAAGCAGCCGTCACCGGGGTGGAGGAACCCAGAGCCGTTTGAGCAGCTGCCGAACCGATCGAAGCCGTTGCGCCTTGCGGGCCGGCAACGCTGAAGCCAGCAACGCCCAGGGTCTTCGAGGTGATTTCCTTCAGCGCGATGCTGATGGTTTCGCTGTCGTTGGCGCCAACCTGGATCGACATGTTTTGGTCCTTGGCCAGGACCTTCACGCCGTTGAACTGGGTTTGTGCCGACACGCGGTCGATTTCCGACAGACGTTGCTTGATTTCGTCCTGGATCGACTTCAGGTCCGAACCCGAGTTCGTGCCCGTGGCAGCTTGCACGCCCAGTTCACGGATACGTTGCAGGTTGTTGTTGACTTCGCTCAGCGCGCCTTCGGTCGTTTGAGCGATCGAGATGCCGTCGTTGGCGTTACGCGATGCTTGCGTCAGGCCCTTGATGTTTGCCGTGAAACGGTTGGCAATGGCTTGGCCAGCTGCATCGTCCTTGGCGCTGTTGATGCGCAGACCCGACGACAGGCGTTGAATCGCGCTGTTCAGCGACGATTGCGACGTGTTCAGGTTGCTCTGCGTTTGCAGCGACAGAATGTTGGTATTGATGACTTGCGCCATGGTACGACTCCTATTTGCAATGTTGTAGGCATTCCGGCAGTTGCCGTAACGTTGGCTGCCTGCGTTGCAGGGCGTAGAGTGCCTCCGTTGCAAAGGTTATCGACCGAGGGGGGGAAGACTTTAGAGTGACTTGTGAGGGAGTTGCGGGCGCAGCCGGTTGTGCTATGGCTGGCGTCTTGTGGAGGCGCGTCCGTGCGGACGGCGTGCCTATATATATAGGTGCAGCGGCGGGCGCCTGGCCCGCACCCCGCTGCGTCAGCGGGGTTGGCCGGATCAGCGGCGCTTGCGGGTGCGTGGGATGTACAGGCGCACGAAATCCGGCGAGGCTTCGGCATCCAGCACGTCCGTGGCCAGTTCGGGCGCGTGCGACGGCGTGACCACCGTGATGGCGCGCTTGTAGATGAGCGTGGGCGAGGCATCGCGCTCGTCGCGTCCCAGCAGGATCATGTAGTTGTCCGAGGCCAGCACGACGCCATTCAGCCGCGTGCCATTCGACAGGTGGACGATGACTGCGAGGCGGCTGGCACTGTGCGCGGCAAACTGCAGTTGCTGCAGCTTGCGGCTGGGACGGGGAGCCTTGATTTCCTTCTTCACAACTTCTCCGGAAGAGCCCGCGAGGGATCTGTCGGCTGACAACGGTCCGGTGATCGGTTGTTCTGGTGGATGTCGCACTAAAAGTGACGGATATGACAGCCCGATCGCGGCGAGAATTGAAACATTCGCTCTCGGAACCGGGGCGGAGGCGGATCCGCATCGGCGGGGAGGACAGTCTCTTCAGGATAGTGGAGAACGCTGCCCAGCCCGCGTGCCATGCCGCCGCTGCCAGGAGAGAAGGGGAATACTTCAGGCCGGAGAGTAACAAAGTTTTACAACCATTGACGAATCGATGATGGCAGCCCGCATAGAGGAATAGTTCTACTTTAAGCGTTGCCAACGATTTGTGGTTGATGTAGCACTTTTGTTTGTCATGGGCTAGGCACACCATGCGCAGTCCGTGAAACCCGCGCCAGCTAAAGGTTTCCGGCAATCGTCCGTTATCTGCCGACAAGGCCAAAAGTAACCTTCGCCGTCACTTTTGGCAAAGATTTGCATCGCTCGTTACACCCGCCACAGGGGTAAACCCTGATAGAAACAGGATTTACACCTCATGTAAGCGGGTTTATATTCCGGGTTCGGGCCGGGTACAGCCGGCTCCTTTTTGCAAAGCAGTCCTGAAAGCCTACGAGCACCCCGCGCGTGGGCTTCTTTTTTTTTGAGCCCGCGTCCTTGGCCGCGATTCCTGCCGGCGCCCGCCGGTTTCGGCGGATCGGGATGCACGGGACAGATTAGACGCCACCGGCTGTGTCCCCAATCAGGGGAAGAGCAGCGACTTTTCCCCTCAATTCGTTTTTTCGCTCAAGACCGTCAAAACGCCCGCCGATACCCGGCTGTGCGACACCCGGACACGGGTGGATACCGCTCGACCGAACAAAAAACCGGACAAAGGGTACGAAGTGATGGGCTTGCGAAAAATGGGGATTGGCGCGCGGATGTCGCTGGCGTTCTGCGTGGTTGTGCTGCTGCTGGCCGCCGTGGCTGCGGTAGGTGTCAGGTCGCTCGGCGCCATGAACGACGTGCTGCACACCGCTGTGGAGCAGCGCCTGGTGCGCGTGCTGGATCTGAAGCTGGCCAAGGAGCGCGCGCTGATGATCGGCGTGATGCTGCGTGACGCATCGCTGACCGAAGACAGCGCCATGGCTGCGCAGAATGCCGAGAAGATCGTCAAGCTGCGCGAGCAGATCGGCGCCACGCTCGATAGCCTGGGCAAAGCCATGCGCGCCTCCGGCAGCGCGCAATCGACCGCTGCATTCGATGCCTTGACGCAGGCACGCGGCGCCTATAACGAACAGCTCGACCAATTGCTGGCCCAACTGCGCGCGGGGGATTTCCCGGCTGCGCGTACGGCGCTGGTGTTGACGCTGCCCCTGGCCCAAGGCGCCTATTTCGAAAAGCTCGACGCCTTCGCCGACCTCGGACGCAAGCTGGCGGCCGACGCCGTGGAGGACGCCACGAACCAGTACGAATTCACGCGCAACCTGCTGGTCGGCCTGTCCGTGGCTGCGGCCATCATCGCTACGCTGCTCGGCGTGGCGCTGGCACGCTCGGTAACGCGCCCCGCCGCACAGGCGCTGGACGCTGCCGAAGCACTGGAGCAAGGCCAGCTCGGCCACATCATCGAAATCCGCACTCACGACGAGATGGGCCGCATGCTGGGCGCTCTCGAACGTGCCTTTGGCCAACTGGGCGCGCTCGTGCGCGGTATCCAGCAGGCCGCCGGCTCGATCGACACGGCTGCGCGCGAGATTGCCACCGGCAACACCGATCTGTCGCAACGCACGGAAGAGCAGGCCGCATCGCTCGAACAGACCGCCGCCTCGATGGAGCAACTGACCTCGACGGTGCGCCAGAACGCCGAGAACGCACGGCAGGCCAACCAGCTGGCGGTCAACGCGTCGGACGTGGCCACGGAAGGCGGCCGCGTGGTGCGCGGCGTGGTGGATACGATGGAAGGCATTTCGAAGTCGTCAGCGCGCGTGGCGGAAATCATCGGCGTGATCGAAGGCATCGCCTTCCAGACCAACATCCTGGCGCTGAACGCGGCGGTGGAAGCTGCTCGCGCCGGTGAGCAGGGCCGGGGGTTCAGCGTGGTGGCAGCCGAAGTGCGCAGCCTGGCGCAGCGCTCGTCGTCGGCAGCCAAGGAAATCGGCGAACTGATCAACGGTTCCGTGCGTCAGGTGCAGGACGGCGCGAAGCAGGTGGAAGTGGCGGGCAAGACGATGGACGACATCGTGGGCGCGGTGCGTCGCGTGACGGACATCATGGGCGAAATCTCGGCGGCCAGCGAAGAGCAGACCGCCGGCATCGAACAGGTCAGTTTGGCTATCACGCAGATGGAAAGCGTGACGCAGCAGAACGCCGCGCTGGTGGAGGAAGCCAGCGCCGCCGCCGAAAGCCTGCTGCAGCAGGCGGGTGGTCTGGTCAGCGAAGCCGCGCGCTTCGAACTGGGCCAGCCGGGGCAGGGCGCGCGTCATGCCGCACACCACGTAGAGCAATATGTCGCACCGGTGAAATCGCTGCCGCCGGCCAAGACCGCACGAGCGCTGCCCGCCCCGCGCAAAACGGTAGCAAAACCGGCCCCCGTCGCACGGACCGCACCGGCTGCGCCCGCGGCAACGAAACTGCGTCCGGCCCAGAAGCCTGCCGCACCTCAACGCGCGGCGGCCGTGCCGGCTGCGGTCCGCCCGCCGGTCCAGCGCAAGGCCGACGCCGCGCCGGTGCTGGCCCGCCAGCCCGCCAAGCCCGCTGCGTCCCGCGCGCCGGTCGTGCATCAACGCAAGGAACCGATCCTGGCCACCGCGCGCCGTCCGGCCGCAGCGCCCAAGCCGGCCATGGCCGATGCGGGTGACTGGGAAACGTTCTGATCTTCTGACCGACTCGCGGGCGGGTAGCCAAAAAGCGGCGCAGGCAAATCCTGCGCTGTTATTTTTGGGGGTTGCCCCCCACTGAAAGCAAACAGTCAGGCGCGGTTTTCAGCGGTCGCATAAAATGTCGGCTCTCTCCATCCGACACAAGAGCAGCGATCCCGCTCCCGGGGTCATCTGCCAGTCAGGCCAATCCAATGTCCGCTGCACCCAAGCTCGCCCCCGACCCGTCGTCGAACCATGCGCCGGCCAACGTCCCCGTCATGCAGGTCATCTTCGGCCTGATGCTCGCCATTCTTCTCGGCGCGCTGGAGCAGTCGATCGTGGCGGTGGTGCTGCCCGATATCGCGCTGCAACTGAACGGGTTCGAGGACATGGCCTGGGTGATCTCCGCCTATCTGGTGGCGTCCACCGTGGTGACGCCGATCTACGGCAAGCTCTCCGACGTGCTGGGCCGCCGTGCAGTGCTCACGTTCGCCATCGTGCTGTTCCTGCTGGCGTCCGTTGCCTGCGCCATGGCCACGACCATGCCGATGCTGATTGCCGCGCGCATCCTGCAGGGGCTGGGCGGCGGCGGGCTGATTTCGGTTTCGCAGGCGACGATTGGCGACGTGGTGCCGCTGCGCGAGCGCGGACGCTACCAAGGCTACGTCAGCGGCGTGTGGGCCGTGGCCAGCATGGCCGGTCCCGTGCTGGGTGGCTATCTGGCGCACTTCCTGTCGTGGCGCTGGATTTTCTGGATCAACATTCCGTTGGCGCTGCTGGCGCTGGTGGTGGTGCGCCGCGCACTGCGCCATCTGCCGGTGAGCGGGCGCAAGCACCGGATCGACTATCTCGGCGCGTTGCTGTTCGGCGGCGGGCTGTCGGGCGTGCTGGTGTTCCTGACGCGGCTGGGGCAGGGCCATGCGCCGCTGGAGCCGCAGACCATCGGCCTGCTGGCGGCGGGGCTCGTCGGCATGGTGCTGTTCGTCTGGCAGGAGCGCCGCGCGGTGGACCCCGTGATTCCGCTGAACCTGCTGGCCGTGCCCACGGTGGCCATCTGCTGCCTGACGCTGTTCCTCTGTTTCTTCCAGTTGATTGCGATGTCGGTGCTGCTGCCGCTGCGCTTTCAGGTGGTGGGCGGCGCGCATGCCGATACTGCCGCGCTGCGACTCGTGCCGCTGACGCTGGCCATTCCGTTCGGCGCGTATATCTCCGGCCGGCTCATGACGTGGAGCGGGCGCTACAAGCCCATGCAGATGGCCGGTTCGCTGGTGGCGCCCGTGGCCATCGTGGCATTGGCCTTCACGCCACCCGATGCGGTGCTGCTGGCCGCCCTCGTGATGATCGTGCTTGGGCTGTCGATCGGGCTGCAACTCCCTGCGGGCCTGGTGGCCACGCAGAACTCGGTTCCGCATCACCAGATGGGGATCGCTACGGCACTCACGGCCTTTGCTCGTCTGCTGGGCGGCGCGGTGGGCGTGGCTGTGCTGACCACGGTGCTGATCGCGCTGCTGCGCCATAGCGGCGTGGCGGTATCCGACCTGAAGGGTGGCGAGGATGTACTGATGAGCATGTTCCGCCGCGTGATGGGCGGAGGCGATCAGGCCGATGCGGCAGCGGTGCGTGCGGCGGCGGAACGCGCATTCCGCCTGCTGTTCCTGATGAGTGCAGGGGTCTCGCTGATCGCGCCGTTCTTCGTGGCACGCCTGCGCGAAACCACGCTGCGGGGCAGTGCCGTGCCGGCGCCGGCAGCGGCGGACTGAATCTAGCGCGGCTCGCGCGTCATCATGCGGCAGACCGCCGCCAGGGCCAGCAGATTGGGGTCGCGCTCGCGGCGGCGCAGAAAGCTCAGGCCGATGGTCTGCTTCATGCCGTAGTCGGCGGTCAGCGGTACAAAGGTAACGTTGGGCGCCACCACGTCGCGCACGCGGCCCGGCAGCAGCGTGTAGCCGATGCCGCCGCCGACGAGGTTCATCAGCGAGAAGATGTCGCCCACCTTCATCACCACGTTCGGTGTGAAATCGGCAATGCGGAACGCCTCCGCGAATCCGCTCGACGTCACGAATCCATCCCCCAGCGACACAAACGGCTCGTCACGGCACTGGCGCAGATCCACGGCATCCATGCGCGCGTAATCCGAATTGGCAGGGGCGGCAAAGAAGATGTCGTCCTCGAACATCGGGATCGACTCGATCTCCGGGCTTGGATCGGGCATGCCCATCAGCGTGGCGTCGATGGTGCCTTGGCGCAGCTTGTCGAGCAGGTCGGCGTTGGAGCCGAGCACCAGTTCCGTCTGCAGTTCGGGCCGCCGCATCTTGATGCCGATCACCACCTGCGGCACCGTGCGTACCGTCAGCGAATAGAGCGAGCCGATCTTGAGCTGATCGGCCGAATAGCCGGCGGCCTCGCGCGTGATGCGCACGCCGTCGGCCATGGTCTTGAGCACGTCGCGCGCCACATCGGCCAGCACATGGGCCGCTTCGGTGGGCAGCAGGTTGCGTCCCTCGTGGCGGAACAGCGTGCAGCGCAATCCTTCCTCCAGCGAATGCAGGGCCCGGTGGATGCTGACCGTGCTGACCTCGAGCGCCTCGGCGGCCTTGGCCAGGTTGCCGGTTTCCATGAAGGCGAGCAGTGCCTCCAGCTTGCGGAAGGTGATGTCTTCGCTGATGCGTTCGGGCATGGGGGGCGCCTTGGGGAAGGCGGAAATGCGAACAGGCCACGATGATCGCACACCGTGGCCTGTCATGTCATAGCGAGGGGGCTGGCCTCATCGTCTTCATGCCTGCTGCAGTTCTCCTTGCAACGTTTCTTCGGTTGCTCCCGTCGTCCCCTCCACGGCTCCGCTGCGTTGCTGCTTTGCGGCGAGGCGCAGTTCCTCGGTCGTTGTGCCCTGGCCGTCCGGCGCCCAGCCCGGAGGCATCGTCAGGTAGCCCAGTGCGTGCCACGGCTTGCGGGAGTTGGCCATGTCGCGGAACAGGCTGACCCAATGTTCGAACTGGTTGACGATCGGGTTGGCGGTAGTGGTCGGGTGAACCAGGCCGTAGCGCACCGGCTCTTCAGCGCGTTCTTCCACATAGGTGCCGAACAGGCGGTCGAAGATGATCAGCACACCGCCGTAGTTGGCGTCGAGGTAATCCAGGTTCGAGGCATGGTGCACACGGTGGGCCGACGGGGTGTTGAACACGTATTCGAACCAGCCAAGCTTCGGAATCCAGTCGTTATGGAGCCAGAACTGATAGAGCAGGTTGGCGGACAGCGTGGCCAGCACCACTTCAGGACGCACACCCAGCAACACCAGCGGTGCAAAGAACACGGCGCTGCCAGTGATCTTGCCGGTCCAGCCCAGGCGATAGGCAGAGGCCAGGCTCATCTGGTTCGGCGAATGGTGCACGGCATGCGTGGCCCAGAAGAAACGGATGCGGTGCGAGGCGCGGTGATACCAGTAGTAGCAGAACTCTTGTCCGATGAAGAGCAGGAACACCATCAGCGCGCTGTTCAGCGTCACGGTGAACAGGCGGTGTTCCCAGGCCAGATGAAAGACCGGCGTGGCCAGCGACAGCGGCAGCAGCACGGAGAGCTTGCGGCCTGCGAGGTCGGCCAGCGACAGCCAGACTTCCTTCCACGAGTACGGGTTGTCGGTGCCCTGGCGGCGGCGCCAGAGGATGGCGGCTTCGACGAGCGATACGGTGACGATGAACGCTGTCACGGCGGTGGCGATGGTTCCGGTAGTCAACATGATTTTCCTCACGGTGTGTCTGCTTCTGTCTGGGGTGACGCGGTGTTGCTGCGTCGGTGAGGCAAATGTAGTGGGGCGACCGTCGGGCATCCAGTCATCAATTATGTCGTTCCATGTCACCGATTTTTCGTGACATATCCCGACATGATTTGCGGGGCGACAGCCGCTGATCCACGTCCTAGAGTTCAGCCCGTCGACGCGATACGCAGCGTCCCGAAGCAAACCGAACTCGAAGGACATCATCATGGCAAACCGAATCCTGATCGCCGCCGCCGGCTCCCTGCTCCTGCTGGTCAACGCTTCCGCGTTTGCCTGGAGCGGTGGCCACTTCAATGCCTATACCCCGCGAGGCACCTACAGTGGCGGCCACGCCATGTCGTGCGGCGGCGGTAGCTGCGGCCATGCTGGCGGCGTGGTCGGCCCCTACGGCGGACTGGCGACCAACACCGGCACCGTCACCCGCAATGCACCGGGACAGTTTTCGAATAGCGGCACCGCGGTCGGCCCGAACGGCCGCTCGGTGCAGCACGATGGCAGCACCAGCTGCGCAGGCGGCACTTGCAACCACACTGGCGACATGACCGGATCGAATGGCCACTCGGCCACGACCGATGGCAGCGTCACCCGTAACGGCGCCGGGCAGTACAGCTCGTCCGGCACCGTGACGGCGGGCAACGGCAACAGCTACAACCACTCGGCATCCACGTCCTGTGCCTGGGGCACTTGTGATCGCTCCGGCACCGTCAACGGCAGCTATGGCGGCACCGTCACGCATTCGGGCAGTGCTACCCGTGTGTCGAGCGGTGTGGTGACCACCGGTGGCGGTACAACGGTCGTGCATGGCGCGACGGTGAGCACCGGCTCGACGGTCGTGGTGGGCGTGCCGCCGGTCTACGTACCGCCTCCGGCACCGATTGCCGTGGTAGCCCCGGTGCCTGCCGTCATGCCGCCGCCCCCGCCGCCGGTTGTGGTTGTGCCCGCGCCGGTGCCGGTGGCGCCCGTGGTGATCGCACCGCCGCCGCCCGTACGCGTGGCCCCGCTGCCGATGGTGGTGGTCACCGCGCCGCGCCCGGTGTATGTCGCACCGCGTCCCGCCTACGTAGTCCCCGGCCACTGGGTGGGCCGCGTCTGGGTGCCGACGCACTACGCCTGACCGATCCTTTCCTGTTTCCCTTTTTTCCTTTTTATCAACCGGCCGGCCCAACGTCGGCCAACCCACGGAGTTTCATCATGAAGAAGATGATGGCTGTACTTATCTTGTGTATTGTTTCTGCAGGCGCCAGCGCCCAGGGGATGCCGATGGCAGGCGGGGGCGACAAGTCGGTGCGCGCCGAGCAGGTGCTGACGCAATTGCAGGAACGCTTTGCCGCCGCCAACACCACGCGCGATGGCAAGCTGACCCGGGCGCAGGCACAGGCCGGCATGCCGATGGTGGCGCGTCATTTCGACGAGATCGATGCACAACGCGTTGGCTACATCACGCTGCCGCAGATCGAAGTCTTCATGGCCCAGCACATGAAGCAGCGTTGATGCGTCAAGCCCGCAACCGTGGAGGAACGGATGGAGCAGGCGAACCGGATTATCGTGCTCGACGACGAAGCGGAACTGCGCAACATGCTGCAGCGCTTCCTGACCGGCCATGGCTTCCAGGTACGCGCCGTGGCCGACGGCAAGCAGCTATCCCGCTACATGCAGCGCGAGCCGTATGACCTGCTCGTGCTGGATCTGATGATGGAACCCGAGGATGGCCTGACCATTTGCCGAAAGCTGCGCGCAGAAGGCCAGACCATCCCCATCCTGATGCTGACCGCCAAGGGCGATCCCGCCGATCGCGTGGTCGGCCTCGATACCGGAGCCGACGACTACCTTGCCAAGCCCTTCCTGCCCGATGAGCTCGTGGCACGCATCCGCGCCTTGCTGCGGCGCCAGAAAATCGCCGCAGGCGATCCCACCGTTTCCTCGCAGACCCTGAGTTTCGGGGCATTCCGCTTCGATGTGGGCAAACAGACGCTCACGCGCGATGGCGAGACCATCGAGGTGCACTCCGCCCAGATGCTGCTGCTCCATGCGCTGGGATCGTCACCGAACCGCGCGGTGAGCCGCGAGAACCTGCTGGCACGCGCACGGGGCCGTGATCACGATGCGCTCGACCGCAGCATCGACGTGCAGATCCTGCGCTTGCGCCAGATCGTCGAGGAAGACCCGTCGAAGCCCCGCTTCATCAAGACGGTGTGGGGCGTGGGCTACATGCTCGTGGCGGGTGTGGAGGGATGATCCGAGCCTTGCTGCCGCGCTCGCTGCTGGCGCGCAATATCGCGCTGCTCGTGATCCTCGTGTTCGTCACGCAGGCGTGCTCGCTGTTCGTGCTGCTGCATTTCGTGCAGCGTCCGCGCGTGGAACGGGCAGCGAGCGTGTTCTCGCATTACGTCACGTTGATGGATAGCGCATTGACCGGGCTGCCACCGGAAGAGGGGCGCGCTGCATTGGCCCGCATCGGCGGACAATTCACGCCACCGCCTGACGAACCGACAGGTGCCGATGTGGCGCATCCGTTCCGCACCTGGCAACGCGATACCTTCATGCAGGCGCTGCGGCGCGACCTCTCGCGCGATACCGATGTGCGATGGCAGGGCAGTGCCGATCAGGAAAAGCTCTGGATCGGCATACACGTCGCCGGTGCGCCGGCATGGATTGCCTTGCCGATGACTGCGGACTCGCAGGCCAGCGGTGTGACAGCCGCCATCGCGTTATCGGCGGGACTGGGTTTGCTTGCCGCGCTGGCGGGTTACTTGCTGCAGCGCCACATCAATCGCCCCTTGCGCGAACTGGAGCGCGCCACGCGTGACATCCACGCCGGCGATATCCCGGAGCCATTGCCCGTGGATGGGCCCACCGAAATCGCAGCGGTCAGCGTGGCGTTCAACGAGATGACCGAAGCACTCCAGCAGGCCGAGAAAACACGCGCGCTGATGCTCGCGGGCGTCTCGCACGACATCCGCACGCCGCTCACCAAGTTGCGGCTCGCGATGGCGATGGCCTTGCCGCGTGGCGCGGACGACGCGTTCGTGGCGTCCGTCGAAGGCTATCTCGATCACATCGACACCATCCTCCAGCAGTTCATGGACTACGCGGGCAGTGGCGAGCGGGAGACGCCGGAGCCGGGAGACCTCAACGCGTTGGTCGAACAACTGGCGGCGGATTTCGCGGGGCTTGGCCATGGCTTCGAACTTGACCTGCAGCCGCTGCGGCCCGTGCCGTATCGCCCGACCAGCATGTTGCGCATGTTGATGAACCTGATGCAGAACGCCATCCACTACGGCAAGACGGGACTGCTGGTGCGCACGTGGCAGGATGCGGCCAACGCGCACGTGGCGATCTGCGACCGTGGCAGCGGCATCAGCCTGGCCGAACTGGAGCAACTGCGCGCGCCGTTCAGCCGGGGCAGCAACACGCGTGGATCGAGCGGCACAGGGTTGGGTCTCGCCATCGTCGAGCGCATTGCAAGGCTGCACGGCGGGCAGCTCACGTTCCGCGCCAGGGAGGGCGGTGGCCTCGAAGTCGTGGTCTCGCTGCCTGCATGAGCGCGTGAAACAAGCACGTGAAGGGCCGTGACATTTCCCGACATAGTTGATGCCTGGCGTGTTGCACGCCCGTATCCAATACTGGGTCCTGCCCGGCACCGATGTCCGGTGCCAACGAAACTCACCAAGGACCCATCATGCAAGCCACCCTCAAGACCATTGCCCGCCAAGCCAAGCTGACCGTCATCGCCGCACTCGCTGCGTCGTCGATGATGATGAGCGGCTGCGCCTCTGCCACGACGATGATTTCCGAGCCGCTCGCACCGGTCTCGGCCAGCGCCATCCACCCCGACATCGTCTATGTGCGCAACTTCGACACCACCGCTGCCAACGTGAAGACGGACACCACCGGTGTGGTCAAGCGCATCACCGCCATGGCCGAAGGCAGCAGCGCGGTCAATAGCGAAGACAAGGACACCACTGCAGCCCGCAACGCCACGGCTGACGAAATCGTGAAGCAGTTGCAGGCCAAGGGCCTGCACGCGGTGCGCATCGACGGCCCGGTGCCGACGGACGCCAATGCGCTCGTGGTGGAAGGCCGCTTCGAGAAGATCGACGAAGGCACGCAGCGCCGCCGCCTGCTGATCGGCCTGGGTGCCGGCAAGAGCGACGTGACCGCATCGGTGCAAGTGTCGTATCAACCCGCACACGGCCAACCGATGCCGCTCGCCCTGTTCGAAACCCATGCCGATAGCGGCCATATGCCCGGCATGGCGGAAACGGCTGGCGTGGGCGCTCTGGCCGGTCACGCTGCTATCTCCGCAGGCGCGGATGTCGGCGTGCATGGCGCAACCGGCAGCCGCGACAGCGTCGGCGGCGAAGCCCGCCGTGTCGGCGACGCCGTGGCCAGGCAGGTCATGGCTGTGATCGACGGCCAGGGCGCCGTCAGCGCCCGCAGCTAAGCGCGACGCACTGTGGCGGGGTCCATGGCCTATGCAGTTTCGGATGGATCAGATACATTGACGCGATCCGATCTTCCGATCTGCTGGAAATGCCGTGAAACACTACACACGCGAAAACTTCCAACCGACGCACAGTGTGGGGTTCCATCTGAACCGGGCCCGTAACACCCTGTTGATGGAAATGGATGCGGCGCTGCGTCCGCTGGACATCACCGGGCAACAGATGGGCATCCTGCTGGCGCTGATGCGTGGCGCCGCCAGTACGCCACTGGAGATCAGCCGCGCACTGGGCATCGACACCGGCCTGATGACGCGGATGCTCGACAAGCTGGAGAACAAGGGCCTGCTCCAGCGTCAGCGCAGCGAAGAAGACCGGCGCGTGGTGCATCTGCTGCTGACCGACAAGGGCCGGTCCGTTGCGGGCACCATTCCCGAGATCGCGCCGCAGGTGCTGAATCACCGCCTGCGGCATTTCTCGCCCGAGGAGTTCCGCGAATTCCTGCGGCTGCTTCAGAAGTTTACGGACGGCGCGGCTGGCTGACTGGTTTGCGCGCCACGAAGTCCGCCGCAAACGCCACCGCCATCGCCACTGCCCCGCAGGTAAAGATCAACGCGTAGTTTTCGTGGGTATGCGAAAACAGATACGCATATCCGTAACCGCCGATGGCCTGAAAGAGCGCGAACGATGCCGTGGCCCGGCTCCATGCGGCACGCTGCGCGACGGGATCGTGCGGCATCATGTCCTGCAGCTTTCCCAACACCATCGGCACGATGCCCGGTGTGAACGCGCCGAGCAGGATGGTCGCGATCCACAGCGCTACGGTGTGATGTGACACCGCCAGCAGCCCCACGGCAAAACCCTGCAGCACCATGGCGATGCGATAGCCATTGCGGTAACCCACCCGGCCCCCCAGCCAACTGCTGACCAGCGGCCCGGCGATGGCGGCCACGCCATACAGCACCCAATAGCCCGATCCCACGGAAGCACCTTGCCCGAGGCCACGCGCCACGTAGTCCACCAGCAGCACCATCGCGGGCACCAGTCCGAGCGCATTGGCGGCGTACTGGATGTAGATCACACGCAGCGCCTGCTTGTGCGACGCCAGCGCCTGATCGGCGGCGTGATGCCCTGCGGCCGTTGCCGCCGGCATGCCTGGAGGCGTGTCGCTGGCGGGCCAGCCGAGCCAGCTGATAGCGGTCAGCACCAGCGACACGGCACCGAGGCCGATCCACGTCGCGCGTAGTCCGAGCTTGAGCAACTCCGGCACCAGCGTGCCCGACGCGGCGATGCCGAGTCCCAGACCAAGGAAGATCAGGCCGCTGACAAATGCGCGGCGCGACGGGGCGATATGCGGCAGGATCGCCGTGGCTACCAGCACCATGATCGCGCCGCCCGCCAGTCCGGACAGGAAGCGCCAGAAGAAGAACCAGCTCACCGAGAGCGGCATGGCGCAGGCAAAGAAGGCAGCCGTGGCAGCCACCATGAGCCAGCGCAACGCGTGCCGGTTCGACATTCGCGCAGCCAGCGGCCGACCCAGCAGGGCGCCGGCCAGGTATCCCGCAAAGTTGGCCGCGCCGAGCGTGACTGCATCGGAGGCGCTGAACCAATGCGCCTGGATCAGCGCCGGAATCAGCGGCGTGTAAGCAAAGCGGGCCAGGCCAATGGCAACCAGACTGGCGCAGAGACCGGCCAGCGCGGCATGCAGCGCACTGCGGTCGAGGGCATCGTCAGCGGCAACCTTCCGTACGCTGGGTGGCGCGGCAGCGGCATCTTGTGACATGGGGGCGTTCCTTGTTGTCGATGTCCTGCTTTGGCAGGACGAGCGATACCGCCGCGCTGCGAGTGGCGCGTGTCGGATATCGGGAATTCGGGGGTATCGACGGCGGCGTGGCCGCTATCGGTCAGTGTGGCCCGTGCAGTGTGGCGCGCAAACCGAGCAGGCCCAGCGCCGGTCGCACCGAGGCTTCGAACAATGCGCGCTCGGGCATCACACGCGCCAGCACGCGCATGCCCACCTGAATCGATAACAGCATCGCGGCGATGTCATCCGCATCATGGTGCGCAGCAATGCTGCCGTTCGCTTGCGCCGCCCGCACCAGCCGGCTGAAGAAGTCACGCAGCAACGTCAGCTCCAGCGTCACGGCGGCTTGCATCTCGGGGTCTTCAGGCGAAGCTTCCAGCGCCGTATTGATCAGCATGCAGCCCCGATGCGGCAACTCGTTCGCACCACGCTCGATGCTTTCCGCAAAGAACTGCTCCAGCGCCTGAGCCGGGGCATAGCCGGATTCGATCCGCGCAATGCGCCCGCGCAGGGAACGGTTCAGGTAATCGTCCAGCGCCTGCATGAACAACTGGCGCTTGTCGCCAAACGCGTTGTAGAGGCTTGGCTGCGTCAGGCCCATGGCCTGCGTCAACTCGCGCGTGGACGTGGCCTGATAACCCTTGGCCCAGAACGTCTCCTGGGCCGCGGCCAAAGCGGTGTGGGCATCAAACTGCCGGGGGCGAGCCATGACGATCCTCGTTTTGTATCGATCGGTATGAAACCATGGGCGGAATTATAGATCGATCGCTACAAAACGCAATGTCCCTGTTGGGAGAAGGGGTCATGCGCGCGCAATTTCATGCCGCGCAGGGGGTGGAAATAGCCGTTCTTTTAAATGTGGCGTGACGTATTTGAAACCTGCGACAAAGGTTGTACCGTGCCACGCGCAATGAGAGTTCGCCGCCACGCAATGGGCGTGGCCGCGCTGTTAGCCACGTGATGCATGGGAGCCGGAGATGGTTGCAAGCAAGAACGGAGGGAAGCAGATTGTCAGGCGTTATGGAATTCGAAGAGGCGACCGTACCACTGCGGGTGGCGTGGTCGAAGGGGGCACCGCTGGCGCAGAGCTCGGTGGCAGGTTGCAGGCATTCGAGCACGATCCGGTCTGGTGTCCTCGTTGCAAGTCGATGGGACGAATCGTCTGCACCGGACCACGCATTCCGGCGAAAGGACCCGATGGCCGGGAAGCGGCGCTGAGTGAGGACTGGTGCGTTTGCGGCTGCGAACGGACCCCGCTTCTGGTGGCCTCGCAGTTCGACGCTTACGTCGAAGTCTGAGCCGGTGGCCACTTGGGCGGGCCACCGGTTCCTTGATTACCCCAATCCAAACACGAGCTGGCGCTCCGCCACGGCATTGCCCAAGGCACGATCATGCGTCACCAGCATCAACGCGCAGCCGCGCTCGGTGGTGACATCCACAATTAGGTCGATGACCTCTTTCTGCGTGACCGGATCGAGGCGCGAGGTGGGTTCGTCCGCGAACAGGAAGACGGGGTCGAGCAGCAGGGCGCGTAGCAGTGCGAAGCGCTGCAACTCTCCACCCGACACCGCGCCCGGCAGCCGCGTCAGCAAGACGGGCCGCAGCCGCAGGCGCTGCATCAGCGGTGCGATGCGGGCCGGGTCCACGCGGTGGCGCCGGCACAGGTCGTCGAGCGCGTGTCCCAGTGTGCGGCGTGGGGCGAAGGCGGCGGTGGGGTCCTGGTACAGCTTCTGATAGCGCACGCGCGCCACGTTCCCGGGTTGGTTCACGTGGCCCGCATCGGCCTGGATGAGTCCCAGCAGGATGTTCCCGAGCGTGGACTTGCCGCTGCCGCTTGGGCCGGTCACGGCCACACGCTCGCCAGCGTGCAGCGAGAGATCCAACTGGCGAAACAGGTTCTGCGCGCCGAACCGCTTGGCCAGCCCCGTGGCGCGAATCACCTCGTCGCCAGTGGCTGCCGCAGGCTTGCGCGGCCAGTTCAGGGGATCTGCGGCGATCAGCGTGCGCGTGTAGTGGTGCTGGGGCTGCGCCAGCAATGTATCGGCGCTGGCCTGCTCCACGATGGTGCCGTCCCGCATGACGGCCACCTCGCCGCCCAGCGCGCGAGCCACGGCGATATCGTGCGTGATGGTGAGCACGGCGCAGCCCTGGCGCATGGCGTCCTGGAGCTGCGCGACGATGGCGTCGCGCCAGTGCGGGTCGAGTCCCTTGGTCGGTTCATCCACGATCAGCACCGGCGCGCTGCCTGCGCGCGTGATGGCCAGTGCCACGCGCTGCGCCATGCCGCCAGAGAGCGTCGATGGCCACGCGTTGGCGGCGTGGGAGAGGCCCAGCGCGCCAAGATCCTTCAGGGTGTGTTGCCAAGCCTCGGTGCGTGGCTTGCCGCCGACGAGCGCATGCGTCTCGGACAGTTGATGGCCGACACGCATCGTGGGATCGAGCGCCAGCGAGGGCTCCTGCGGCAGCAGGGCCAGCGCGCGGCCCCAGTGTTGCCGGCGCGCGCGGACATCGCCAGAATCGGAGGATTCGCGCCCCACCACGATGCGTCCGGCGGCACGCAGTCCGCGTGGCAGCGTGCCGAGGATGGCTTGTGCAAGCAGGCTCTTTCCCGCGCCGCTCTCGCCGAGCAGGGTCAGTGCGCGGCCGGGCAACAGCGAGAACGAGACGGGGCCGACCAGGCGACCGTCGACGCTGGAGATGTCGAGCTGGTCGACACGGAGAAGGGGCAGGGTGTCGGGCATCATGCGTGGCGCCTTTGCATGGCATCGCTCAATAGCACCAGTGCCAGCGTCGCGAGGGTCAGGACGACGATCGGGCTGGCGATGATCCACGGGGCTTCGGCGGCATAGGGCAGCAGTTCGGTCATCATCAATCCCAGTTCGGCAGCGGGCGGCTGTGCGCCGAGCCCAACGAAACCCATCGCCGCCAGGGCGAGCACTGCCGCGCTGGCGCCGAAGCTCATCAGCGTGGCCAGCAGCGGAAGCAATTCGGGCAATACGTGTCGCCAGAGCACATAGCCGGGGCCGAAGCCAAGCAATCGCGCCGCCTCCACATGACCGCTCGCGAACACGACGCTGGCCGTGGCCTGCGTGACGCGGAAATACTCGACCCACAGCACCAGCGACAGGCCAACATAGAGCGGCCAGAATGCGCCGGGCGCAAAGGCGCTGAGCAACAGCACCAGCAGCAGGCCGGGCAGCGCGAGCACCGAATCGGCCACCGTGCCGATCAGCCGTGCGGTCCAGCCGCCGCGCCATGCGGCGAGCAGGCCGAGCAGCGTGCCCGGAATCGCGGCGGTCAGTACGCTGATCAAGGCAAGGCCGAGCGACAACCGCGTGGCATCGGCCAGCCGTGCCAGCATGCTGCGGCCCAGGTGATCGGTGCCGAGGGGTTCGTGCAGCCCCGGCGCCTGCAGCACGCCGTACAGATCCTGTTCGAACGGGGCGCGCCCGGCCAGCCACGGGCCCGCGAGTGCAAACAGCGCGATCAGCAGGAGCAGCGCGAGTCCCAGACCGTGGCGATCGAACTGAAAAAATCGACGATTCATCGACGTCCCCTTGCCAGCCGCACGCGCGGATCGATCCACGCGCAGGCGAGGTCCACCAGCGTGTTCAGTGCCACGAACATCAATCCCATGACCAGTGCGGTGCCCTGGATCATCGGTACGTCGCGTCCGAAGATCGCGTGTACCAGTGCGTGGCCGATGCCGGGCCACGCGAATAGCGTTTCAATCACGACTACACCTTCGACGAGATAGACGAGCTGGACGCCGAGATAGGCCACCAGCGGAATGGCCGCGTTGCGCACGCCGTGCCGTAGCAGCGCTTGTCCATCTGTCAGACCCTTGACGCGCGCAAACGCAAAGTAGGGCGCTTCCGCCACCGACGCCATGGCGTTGCGTGCCACGCGCATCGACGTGGCGGCCAGCCCAAGGCCCAGCGTCAGCGCCGGCATCAGCAGCGCGCCGTGTACATGGTGGCCGCCGGCCGGCATCAGGTTCCATTCGATGGCGAGCACCGTCACCAGCACGATGCCGAGCACGAACGGCGGCATGGCGCGTAGCAGGACCGACGCCACCAGCGTGCCGCGATCGAGTGCACCGCCGGCCCGCAGCCCTGCGGCGAAACCCAGCGGCACGGCAATCGCGCATGACACGGCAAGCGCCGCCACGGCGAGCCGCAGCGTGTGGCCGAGTTGATGGACGATCTCGTCGATGACGGGCGCACCCGTGACGGACGACAGGCCGAGGTCGAACTGCAGCAGGTGGTGCCACCAACGTAGCAATGCATCGGTCCACGGCAGGGCAAGGCCGAGTTCGGCGCGAACGGCTTCCGCGGCAGCGGCGCTGACCATGTCGAAGCCATAGCGCGCGGCGGCCACGCGAAACGCGGTATCGCCGGGCAGCATCCGCATCATCAGGAAGCTCAGCGTGCCAACCAGCGCCGCCACGACCAGCGCCTGCAGGCCGCGTTGCAGCAGGATGCGGCCCACGAGGCTGGTCGTGCGCCAGCGCAGCGGCGTGTGCTGGACGGGAGATGCCGCCAGCGGCAAGGATGGTTCGTTCATGGATTCGCTCATGAATGCCAGTGCATTTGTGTCAGCCGGTAGCTGCGTTCGAACGGATCGATCGAGACGCCGCCGAGCCTGGGCGAGGCCGCCAGGGTTTGGCGATACCAGACCACGGGGATCAGCGGCAGGTCGCGCTGCAGCGTGGCGGCGATCTGGCGACGCAGCCGGCCGCGCAGTTGGCCACCGTCCGCGTCAGCGGGAGTGGATGGCAGTGCGGCCAGCGCGCGGGTCACAGCCGGATCGGCCCAGCCCATCGCGCCCCAGTCACCTCCCTTGTTCCCGTTCGGCGGAAAGTCTTGCGAAACGGTGCCGAATGCATCGGGCACCACGCCGTAGTTGCGCGACATCAGGCCGATGTCGAGCGAGCCGTCGCGATGCGCGAACGGGATATCGCCCGAGTTGCCCACGGCCACGCGCATCGCGATACCCACCTGCCGGAACTGCTCCTGAAGTGCCGTGGCGATGACGGGCAACTCGGGTCGATCCGGGAAGGTGCGCAGCGTGATCGCGAAGCGTGCATCGCCGCGACGCAGGATGCCATCGGCGCCCGGTTGCCAGCCCGACTGGGCGAGCAGGGCGCGCGCGGTGGCGCTGTCGAAGTGCAGCGGCGGCAGTGCATCGTCATGCCAGCCAGTCAGCGACGGCGGAAACAGTTGCGTGGCCGCCAGCGCCGGATCACGGAGGATGGCCGTGGCAATGCCGCGCCGGTCGATGGCGAGCGACAACGCGCGGCGCACTGCGACATCGGCAAGAAACGGATGGCCGGCGTTGACCTTGAGCGCCGTCGTGCGCGGAATGGTCACTGCGTGCAGGCGCACGTTGGGACTCGTCGCCAGCCGCGCGATGCTGCCGGGGTCAAGCCCGTAGGCAAGTTCCGCCTGTCCGCCCTCGGCCATCAGCGCGCGCATCTCGGCGCGGCCCACGGACAGGTACGAGGCGCGCCGTACCGCCGGGGCCATGCCGCGCCAGCCATCGAACGCGGCAATCGAAAAACGCTGCGGCGGCTCGAGATCGACGATGCGATAGGGACCGGAGCCGATGATCGCGCGTACATTGCCATCGGGAGCGAACGAGGCGGGCGCCAGCACCTGCGCGCTGCTGTGCGAGAGCAGGGCGAGCAGCGGTGTGAAGGGGCGCGTCAGTACGATGCGGATGCCGTCGGGCTCCGCACCGATGTCCGCGATCGGCGCCACGCGCAGCATCCCCGCCGCATGGCGAGCGCGTTCGAGTGCCGCCACCACATGCGCGGGACGCACCGGTGTGCCATCGTGAAAGCGCGCGCCGGGCTGCAGCGTGAAGCGCCATGTCAGTTGATCGGCCGATAGCTGCCATCGCGCGGCGAGGGCGGGCGTTGGCAGTCCATCCGCATCGAAATCGACAAGTGTCTCCGTAACCTGCATGCGCGAGAACAGGTAACCGTTGCGCAACGGATCGAGCGAGGACAATTCCCATGGGCCGATCACGCGCACGGCGCGCTCGCCGGCTTCCGTCGATGCGGGTGCGGAAGTGTGTGCCATCAGCGGCAGCGCAGGCGCTGCAGCGGCTGCCCCGGCAGCCAGCAGCAACCGGCGCCGTTGTGAAGAGAGAACCTTTGCCACGGTCAATAGCTCAGTTGCAGGCCGAGCCGCACCGTGCGTCCGGCGCCCGGCATGATCCAGACATTGCTGGCGGCGCTGGCGTAGTAGGTGCGGTCGAACAGGTTGTCGACGTTGAGCGCCACGCGCACGGTCTTGCTGTATTGCCAGTAGGCAAAGGCGTCCGCCAGCGTGTAGGCGGGCAGCGAGAAGCTGTCCTGCGCGTCGCCGCCGCGCGTGCCCACGTAGCGCACCCCGGCGCCCAGGCCATAGCGCTGGCCGATGGGCGCCTGGTCCTCGAAGATCGCCATCAGGCTGCCGCTGGTGCGCGGTACGTTGGCCAGCGGCGTGCCGGCGGCCAGCCGGGTGTCCTGTGTGACTTCGGCATCGGTGTACGCGAAGTTCCCGGTCACGCGCCAGTGGGTGCCGATGCGGCCAGCCACGTCGAGTTCCACGCCCCGGCTGCGCGCTTCGCCGGCTGCGCGCAGGAACGAGGGGTTCGACGGATCGGTGGTCAGCACATTGCGCTTGCGGATCTCGAACACGGCCAGCGTGGCAGTGGTGCGATGGTCCGGGCTTTCGTACTTGGCACCGGCTTCCACGGCGCGGCCATGCTCGGGCGAGAACGCATTGGCATTGGCATCGCTGCCCGGGTTCGGACGGAACGACTTGCCTGCGTTGGCGAACAACGAAACCGTCGGCGTGGCGAGGTAGGTCACACCCAGCCGTGGCGAGACGGCAGTCTGGTGCTGGCTGGTGCTGGCGCCGGAGAGTCGATTGTCGAGCGACTGGTTGTAGATGTCGAAGCGCGCGCCGGCCAGCACGCGCCAGCGCTCGCCCAGCCGCAACTGGTCTTGCGCATAGAGGCCGACGTTGGTCTGGCGCTCGTAGGTATTGGTGTTGGGCAGCAGCGTGGGCGGGGTCTGTCCGTAGACCGGATCGTAGATATCGATGGCGTACGGCGCAGCGGCGGTGGGGTTGCGGCGCAGCATGACTTGCGACACGCCGAAGCGGTAGGTATCCACGCCCAGCAGCACCTCGTGGCCGATGGCGCCCGTGTTGAACTTGCCCGCGATATCGGCCTGCAGGGAGATATCGTCGGACTGGAAGTCGCGATAGCGCCGCTGGCGGGTCAGCGTGCGGCCATCGGCCTGCAGCGCGGTCGCTTCAGTGGAGTAGCCTTCGAGCGAACCGCCGCGATAGGCCACGGCGACGCGGCCCTTCCACGTATCGGAGAAATCATGCTCGACGGAGAGTTGGTGCGACTGGCTGTCGAGGCGGATGTCGCCATCGTTCGGCTCGCCCAGGAAGCGCGAGCGCGGCACGGCGCCGAGCCGGCCGTTCACGGCCACCACGCCCCGGTCCAGCGGCACGGTATAGCGCTGGATCTCGCCCGCATACTGGATCACCGTATTGGCGCCGAGCGCCCAGGTGAACGAGGGCGCCAGCAGGAAGCGGCGACTGTTCACGAAATCGCGCGTGCTGCCTTCGTGGTCGGCCACGGCAACCAGGCGGCCCGCAACGTTGTCGGAGAGGGCGCCCGTGACATCTGCCGAGACCCGGTACTTGTCGCGCGTGCCAACCTCGAAGCCATACGTTTGTGACGGCTTGAATTGCGGTTGCTTGGTGACGACATTGATCACGCCACCGGGGTCACCGCTGCCGTAGACCGACGAGGCTGGCCCTTTGAGCACTTCCACGCGCTCGATGGTGGCGGTGTCGCGCGGCGCGGTAAAACCGCGGTTGGCGGCGAAGCCGTTGACCAGATATCCCGCGCCGGTGTTCTCGTTGCCGGTGAAACCACGGATCGAGAAGTTGTCCCAGAGTCCGCCGTAGTTACCTTGACGCGCCACGCCGCTCACGTAGTCAAAGGTGTCATCGAGTCGCGTGGCCGCGATGTCGTCGATCAGTGCGCGCGATACGACCTGTACCGAGAGCGGCACTTCGCGCAATGGCGTCTCGGTGCGCGTGGCGCCCGTGGCATAGGGGGCTGGCGCATGGCCGCGCACGGAAACTTCAGGGAGGGTCTGGTCGTCGGCGGGGTTGGCAAAAGCGGTGGCGGCAAACAGGAAAGCAGGCGTGAAACGGCGTCCGGACATGAATGGGGGCGAGCGGAAATAGGGCGGGCTTATTGCAACAGGGTTGCATTATAGCGAGCCTTCCGCGCCACACCATTACATTTTTGCGACAAGCTGTCCGCGCCCTGCCGCACTACCCCATCAACGCCGACAAATCCTTCGCCGCAGCCTTTACCTCTTTCTCGGCCCGCTCGCGCAGCGCGCCATCGGCTTCGAACCGTTGCTGCGGCCCCGCCACGCTGATCGCGGCGATGATGTTGCCTTGTGCGTTGCGCACCGGCGCCGCGCAGGAGTCGATGCCCGGCTCGAAGGCCGAGAAACTCCACGCGCAGCCGCGTTCGTGGTCGGCGGCCAGGATTTCGGCAAGGCGCCGATGGGTGCCCGCGCTCTGCCCCGTGACGGTGGGCAGGGGATCGGGACCAAGGCGCTCGCGCAGTTCTTCCGGCGACAGATGGGCGATCAGCATGCGCCCCGGCGTGGTCAGATGGGCTGGCACGCGGCTGCCTACCTGGATATTGCTGACGAGCCCGGTGTTGGGCATCTCGCGCAGTAGATAAAGAATGTGGCCGCCATCGGGTACGGCGAGGTAGGCCGATAGCTGCAGCGATTCGCTTAGTCGCGCGAGGATGCGCCGTGCAAACGACGTGAGGTCGTTGGCCGCCAGCGCGCGTGACGCGAGCTTCAGGAAAGAAAAACCCACGGTATGCCCGCCCTGCGGCAGCCGCTCGACCATGCCCTCGTGTTCGAGCGTGGCGAGCAGCCGCATCACCGTGACGCGGTTCACGTCGATGCGCCGGCCCACTTCGCTGAGGTTGGCCGTGGAGCCGCCCTCGGCGATAAAGCGCAGCAGGCGCATGCCCCGGATGACGGGGGATACCAACTGCGGGTTTGCGCCATCGTCGGCGTCCGGATCGGCAACGTCAGGTTCGGGCAGCGGCTTGGGCTTCGGCATTCGCAAACGGGCAGTCAGGGGAGTTCACTCAGGAGGGACCTGGACGCTTACTGAAGCGGCGCGGTCCAGGCGTTGTAATCGTACACCCAGTCGGCATTGCCGCCGGCCTTGAGCCACTCGTTGCCGCGCGAGCCGATCTGGATGCGGCTGGTGCGTTCGTGGCGCGCGGCCTGATAGCGGGCCAGTGCGGCAGGTACGGTGTCCGTGGTGGCTTCGGCCAGGCAGCGCGCCAGCACCACGCCATCCTCGATGGCCATGCCCGCGCCCTGTGCCATGAACGGCATCATCGGGTGGCAGGCGTCGCCCATCAGCGCGATATGGCCGGACGACCACGACGGCAGCGGATCGCGCACGTACAGCGCGGAGATCAGCACGTCGTCGCAGGCATCGAGCAAGGCGCGTGCATCGGGATGAAATCCGGCATAGGCGGCGCGCAGGTCTTCGACGCGGCCCGGCGTGGTCCACGACTCGTTGCGCCAGCTGTCCTGCGCCACGGTGGCGAAGACGAAGATCTCGCGGCCACGGTTCAGCGGAAAGGTCACGATCTGGCTGGTGGATTCCGGACCCCACCACTTCGTGAACGCGCCGATGTTCGGCACGCCGGCCAGATTCTCGGCGGGCACCACGGCGCGGTAGGCCACTACGCCAGTGAAGATGGGATGCTCGTCGCCGAGCAGCGCGCGGCGCACCACCGAGTGGATGCCATCGGCACCGATCAGCACGTCAACGTCCTGCTGGCTGCCATCGGCAAACGTGAGCGTGGCGCCTTGATCTCGTGCCGTGATCGCGGTGGCCTTGTGGCCGAGCTTCACGTTGGCCGCTGGCACGGCAGCTTCCAGCGCAGACATCAGGTCACCCCGGTGCATGGTCAGTTGCGGTGCGCCGTAGCGACGCTCGGCCTCGTCGGACATCGGCAGGCGCGAGGTTTCCTCGCCGGAATCCCATGTGCGGCTGATGCGGTGCGTGGGCCTTGCAGCGGTGTCGCGGAGCGTCTCGCCAATGCCAAGCCCATCGAGGGCGCGCACGGCGTTGGGTGTCAGGTTGATGTCGGCGCCCACACGCGCAAAGCGCGCGGCCTGCTCGAACACCACCACGTCCATGCCGAGGCGGCGCATGGCGATGGCCGCAGCCAGCCCGCCGATGCCGGCACCGTTGATACCAATCTTTCCTGAAAACATGGGGCGCTCCTCTTTCCGACTCGATTTATGAATGTTCAAAAATGAACGATAAGTTCATAAAAAGAATATCCATGGCGAGAGGCTTTCGTCAAGCGGAGGGGGCGCCGCATCGTCGTTTCCGGGCAGGGTTGCGAGAGGCCATGTGCGTCCAAATGCTGTTGTGGGAATTGTCTTACGGATGTTTCAGCAGCGGTCTTCTGCTTCGGGCGGGCGGCAAAACATACATTGCAGTTACAGCACGGCCACGCAGCATGACCCCTCCAGGAAAGCGATGCGTGGCCCAGAACATCCACTCTGAAAAAGGAGCACGACATGATTGCAAAGACGTTTGCCAAGAAGTGGCTGACCGCCGCGGTGTGTTCGATGATGGTGGCCGCACCGGCCGGCTTTGCCTACGCCCAGGCCGGGTCGAAGGCTGATTACGACGCAGCGGTCAAGCAGGCCGACGCCGACTACAAGGCTGCGGGTTCGCGCTGCGATGCCCAGTCCGGCAATGCCAAGGACATCTGCAAGGCCGAAGCCAAGCGCGACCGCGACGTAGCCAAGGCCAATGCCGAGGCCAAGCGAGACGGCACGGACAAGGCCCACGCCAAGGCCATGAAGACCAAGGCCGATCGTGACTACGACGTGTCCAAGGAAATGTGCGACGACAAGAAGGGCAACGACAAGGACGTTTGCGTGAAGGAAGCCAAGGCTTCGCACGAACGCGCCCTGGGCGCGGCCAAGGTCGAGAAGGCCGCCGCGACGGGTACGAGCACTGACGTAGCGGAAACGCGCGCCGATGCCCGCAAGGACACCGTTGACGCCGCCTACAAGGCCGACAAGGAAAAGTGCGATGCCATGTCCGGCGATGCCAAGGACAAGTGCCAGGCCAACGTGAAGGCCAGGTACGCCAAGTAATCCGCTTCATCGGTCGACATACGTCGACTCCCGAGCAACCTGCGGCCGCCCGGAGCGGCCGCGCTACTCAAACAAGGAGCCGCATATGAACTGGGATCAGATCGAGGGCAAGTGGGACCAGGCCAAGGGCAAGGTCAAGGAAAAGTGGGGCAAGCTGACCGACGACGACATCACCGTCATCAACGGCAAGCGTGACCAACTGGCTGGGCGTATCCAGGAGCGTTACGGATACACCAAGGAGCAGGTCGAGGATGAAATGAAGGCGTGGGAGCGCGATACGCGCTGGTAACCTGCACCGGTGGTAAACCCGATCACGCCAGCGTGACTGGCGTGTGAACCCCGCGCAAAAAAAAGCGGCAAGGCTTCGGCTTTGCCGCTTTTTTGTCTGCCCGCATTCACGCCGGACATCTTGCCCAAGTCTTTTTGGGGAAACCTGATTTCTACGTCAACGCAGAAATATTTCAATACGTTACCGAATATTACGAGCCGGCCTGCACCCCACGAACTCAAAAAACGACAGGCTGGCCGCCCGCCCT
>Ga0209256_1000539_pt1 | contig 54888 bp, 42 predicted proteins | sample AraplaCol_mCL_r2_2_FD_184270 | JGI IMG/M metagenome (GOLD analysis project Ga0209256, IMG submission 184270) | Arabidopsis root microbial communities from North Carolina, USA - plate scrape MF_Col_mCL_r2 (SPAdes) (version 3) | ecosystem: Host-associated > Plants > Roots > Endosphere | place...
AATGCGCGCCTTCCAGGTAGTGGCCCGGCATCGCTTCGTGGATCGACAGCAGGTGGATCATGCGGCTGTTGTATTCGCGCAGGAACGAATCGGCCTGCTTGGCATCCCACTCGTCCGGAATCGGCGAGATGGCGTAGTACGTGTCCAGGCCCTTGTCGAGCGGGCCGGGCGAATCGCAGTACGCGACGGCCACGCCACGCTGGAATTCCGGCATCAGGATGATCTTCACCGGATCGTTCGGCACGGTCACCAGATCATGCTTGCGCGTGAAGTCGGTCGCCTGCGCGAGCGTCTTCTTCGCGAAATCCACCACCTGGTCGCGCGCGGGCTTGTCGGCGTAGGCCAGTTCGAGCGCGGCTTCGATCGCCTTCTGCTGCTGTTCCGGCGTCGGGTCGGCCGGCATCTCCGGCGCACCCTGCTTGTCCTTCAGCACGGTTTGCGCGATGGCGTACATCTCGCCACGCACGCGCTTGAGTTCGCCTTCGGCACGCTGCTTGATCTCCGCGCGCGACAGCGAGGAATTGAGCGAGAACTGCAGCTTCTCGTCATAGAGCTTCTGGCCGATGCGGAAGTCGCCCTTCGCATTCGGCACCAGCGTCTTGTCGAGCCAGGTCTGCTGTTCGGCCACGGCCTTGCGCAGGTTGGCGACGGCCTCGTCGAGCTGCTTGCGATCCTCGCCCTGCAGCTGGTCGGCGTTGGGCGTGATGAAGGTATCGATCAGGCTCAGGATGCCGGCGTTCTGCTTGGCGACGGTCTCGGCGTGGATCTTCGGCACGCGCGCCGGATCCAGGTTCTCGCGCATCTGCGCGTAGATGGCCGGGATTTTCTGCATGCGCGCGGTCGCCGACTTCAGGCGCTGCGGCATCGGCGCGAATTCGCGCGCCATCAGGTTGTAGATCGCGCCACCGGCGAGGCCGCTGTACACCTGCGGATCCCACGCCCAGCTCTGCAGCGTTTCCACGCCCCAGATATCGCCCTGCACCTGGTTGCGCAGGATCGCCGCGTCGATCTGGTTCTCGCGCGAGAGCTTGCTGGTGTCGATGCCATCGAGCGCGGCGAGCGTCTTCTTCGCGAAGTCCACCTGCGCCTGGCGGCCGGCGGCGGTGAGATCATCGATCTCGCTGTCGTAATCGTGCTTGCCGATCTGGGTGGCGTTGACCGGATTCAGGCGGAACCAGCCATCGAGCCACTGCTGGGAGATTTCGGACAGGCGCGCATCGGCGGCGGGGTCGGACGCCGGCGCGGCGGCCGTGGCCTTCGTGTCGGTGGGCGTGGGCGCGGTCTGCGGCTGGCAGGCGGCGAGGCCGACGCTGAGCACGGCGACGGCAAGCAAAGTGGGACGCAACGAAGGCATGGACGGTCTCTGGGGCTCGGATCAGGCGGCGGGGCCGCGGTCGGCCGAGGATATCGCCTGCGCGGCCGCCGCCGCATGGGCCGATGGTGGGTGCGCCGTGCCGGATCTGGCGGGCACGCGTGGGTGATCTGGCGGGCGCGCCACGCGGGTCGTATCGTTCGCTGGCCGGTGGGGACCGGACAGGGAAAAACGCAGGGGAACTGAATGAAACGTGCAATGACGGCCGCCATGCTGGCGCTCGCGGTATCGACGGCGGGCGCCCAGACGGCACCGACCCGGGAGGACTTCCTCCGCAAACCCGAATTCGAGTCGATGACGATCTCGCCGGGTGGCGACTACATCGCCGCGCGCCTGCCGATCGCGGACCGCACGCTGCTGGCGATCCTGCGCCTGAGCGACATGGGGGTGGCGGCAAGCCTCGACCCGGGCAAGGACGGCTATGTCGACGGCGAGCAGTGGGTTTCCAACACGCGCGTGTTCGCCTCGGCGTCGGCGAAATTCGGCACGCTGGCGCAGCCCTACGAGCTGCCCAACCTCTATCCGCTGGACGTGGACGGCCGTGTCGGCACGCCGTTCAGCGGCACCATGATCGACCCGCTGGCCGACGACCCCGAGTTCCTGCTCACCGCGTACTGCTCCCGGGTGCTCAACAACAAGTGCCTGACGCGCGTGCAGAAGATGCGCAAGACGGGCCTGGGCAAGCGTGAGGACGTGGTCGACTCGCCCGTCCCCGACGCCTCGTTCCTTGCCGATCGCGGCGGCACCATCCGCTTTTCGTGGGCCACCGACAACGACGACCGCCAGCAGGCCTTCCTGCTGCGCGACGGCAAGTGGGAGCAGATCAACGACGAGAACGCCAGCGGCGTGGAAGTCACGCCGATCGGCACCAGCTTCGACCGCAAGTACGGTTTCCTGCGCAGCGAACGCAAGCAGGGGCCGGACGTCATCGAACGCATCGACCTGGCGACCGGCGAACGCAGCATCGTTGCCAGCGATCCGGATGCCAATCCGCAGGCGATGGTGTGGTCGTTCGACGGCCACGAGCCCATCGGCGCCGTCTACGGCGGCGTGCAGCCGCAGGTGCGCTTCTTCGACGAGAAGCACCCGCATGCGGTGCTGACGCGCGACCTGATCGCGAACTTCCCCAACGAGTTCGCGCGCGTCACCAGCGCCAGTCGCGACGGACGCCGCGCGATCGTGACGGTGACCAGCCCCGTCGAGCCGCAGCGTTTCTATCTTCTCGATACCGCCAGCGGCGACATCAAATTGCTTGCACGCAGCCGCCCGTGGCTGTCGCGCAAGGTGATGCGGCCGGTGGAGGCATTCGAGTTCAAGGCGCGCGATGGCATGACGCTGCGCGGCTGGCTGACGCAGCCCGCGGGCAAGGGGCCGCATCCGCTGGTGGTGATGCCGCACGGCGGTCCGTTCGACATCAGCGACACGTGGGTCTACTCCGACGACGTGCAGATGCTCGCCACGCACGGCTATGCGGTGCTGCGGGTGAACTTCCGCGGTTCGGGCGGACGCGGGCGCGACTTCGTCGAGGCCGGCTATCGCCAGTGGGGCCGCACGATGCAGGACGACGTCACCGACGCGACGCGCTGGGCGATCGAACATGCCGGCGCCGATGCATCGCGCGTGTGCCTGTGGGGCGAAAGCTACGGCGGCTATGCGGCACTGATGGGCGCGATCCGCGAACCGCAGATGTACCGCTGCGTGATCGGCATGGCGGGGCCCTACGATCTTCCGACCATGTACAAATGGGGCGACACGCATCGCTCCAAGTGGGGCCGTACCTTCCTCACGCGCGCGCTCGGCGACGACATGGCCACGCTGCGCGAGGACTCGCCGACCGCGCACGTCGACAGGATTCGCGCGGACATCATGCTGGTGCAGGGCATGCGCGATTACCGCGTGTCGCCGGAGCACCTGCGCATCCTGCGCAAGGCGCTGGACGAAGCCGGGGTGACCTACGAGGGCTACTTCCCGTCGGACGAGACGCACGGCTTCTACGACGATAAATCGCGCCAGAAGTATTACGACTCGGTGTTCCGCTTCCTCGACCGCAACCTCGCGCCGGCGCGGTCAGCCGGCGGTGGTGATGCGTCCGGGGTGGGTGTAAAGGTTGATTGAAGCCCCGCGCGCGAAGGCCGCCAGCGTCACGCCGGCGGCTTCCGCGGTGCGGATGGCCAGGTCGGTTGGTGCCGAGATCGCCACCACCAGGGCGATGCCCGCCGTCGCCGCCTTGTGCACGATTTCGTACGACGCGCGCGAGGTGATGACGACGAATCCGGCATCGGCCGGCACCGCTTCGCGTGCCATCGCGCCGATGAGTTTGTCCAGCGCGTTGTGACGGCCGACGTCCTCGCGCACCAACAGTCCACCCTGATGCGCGAATCCCGCCGCATGCACGCCGCCACTGAGCGCGTTGAGCGGTTGCTGCGCGGCGAGCGCGTCCAGTGCGGCGCGGATCGCATCGATCCCGACGCTCATCGTCGAGGCAACGCGTGGCACCGGTCGCAGCGCGGCCTGCAGGCTTTCGACGCCGCATAGACCGCAACCGCTGCGACCTTCCATTCTGCGGCGGCGTTCGCCCAGCGCGTCGAATCGCGGCTGCGGAATCGCCGCATGCAGCGCGATGCCTTCCTCGTGCCGCACGACATCGACGAGCCGGAACTCGCTTGCGTCGCCGACAATGCCCTCGCTCAGCGCGAAGCCGAGCGCGAAATCCTCCAGCGATTCGGGCGTGGCCATCATCACGGCGAAGGACTCGCCGTTGTAGAGCAGGGCGATCGGCGCTTCGACGATGACGCGGTCCGCATGCGGTGCGCGATCGTCGGCGCTGAAGCGCAACGCCTGCACGGGCTGGAGCGGTTCGTTCATGCCGCGTCCACCAGTCGGCGGCCCTTGTCGGTCAGCCACAGCAGCGTGCGTTCGCCGTCCTCGCGGCGTTCGACCAGATCCAGCCCATCGAAACGCGGATCGTCGCCCAGCGCGGCGAGCACGCGCTGCAATTCGCTCAGGCCCAGTTGCAGGCGCTTGGCGACGCGATGGATCGACTGGCCGTCTTCCTCGCGCAACAGGCGTAGCAATGCGAGGGCCGCGTCCTCGCTCATCCCGTGCTCCGACGCAGACGGACGGGAATGGATTTCGATGCCGGCGTACGCGCACGTTCGGCGTGGTGGTCCAGCGGCACCAGCGGGTTGGTCTCCGGGAAATACGCGGCGAGGCAGCCCGGCGGAATGTCGTACTCGACCAGCCGGAAATCGCGCACCACGCGTTCGCCGTCGTGCCAGACGGACGCGATGTCGACATGCTCGCCATCTCGGAAGCCAAGGCGTTCCAGATCGGCGCCTGAGATGAAACACACGCGACGCAGGCCGTGCACGCCGCGATAGCGGTCGTCCAGCCCGTATACCGTGGTGTTGTACTGATCGTGCGAACGCACTGTCATCAGCTGCATCACGTCGGTTTGCGCGTGGGTCGCATTGCCGTCCAGCGCATGCGCGTAGAAGCCGGCTTTGCCGGTCTTCGTCGGGAACACGCGCTCGCGTCCTGGATGATGCAGGTGGAAACCGCCATCGGTGCGCACGCGTGCGTTGAAATCGGCGAAGCCCTCGATCACCTGCGCGATGCGGTCGCGGATGCGGTCGTAATCCTCTACCAGCGACAACCACGGCGTGCGGCTGCGCGGCAGCGTCGCCGCGGCGAGCTGCGCGACGATCGCCGGTTCCGACATCAACTGCGCCGACGCCGGCGGGTTCATTCCCGACGACAGGTGCACCATGCTCATCGAATCCTCGACGGTCACGGCCTGCGGGCCGCTGGTCTGCACGTCGATCTCGGTGCGACCCAGGCACGGCAGGATCAGCGCGTTGCGACCATGCACCAGGTGCGAGCGGTTGAGCTTGGTGCTCACGTGCACGGTGAGTTCGCAACGGCGCAGCGCTTCGTGCGTGTGCGCGGTGTCGGGCGTCGCCGCGGCGAAGTTGCCGCCCATCGCGAAGAACACCTTCGCGCGGCGGTCGAACATCGCTTCGATTGCGGCGATGGTGTCGTAACCGTGTTCGCGCGGCGGCGTGAAATCGAACGTCGCGCCGAGGCGGTCGAGGAAGGCGGGCGAGGGTTGCTCGTAGATGCCCATCGTGCGGTCGCCCTGCACGTTGGAATGCCCGCGCACCGGGCACGGCCCCGCGCCGGGCTTGCCGATATTGCCGCGCAACAGCAGCAGGTTCGCCAGCATCTGGATCGTCGCCACGCTGCGCGGATGCTGCGTGATGCCCATGCCCCAGCAGACGATGGTCGCGTCGCTGTCGATGTAGGTGCGCGCAGCCTGTTCGAGATCGACACGCGACAGGCCCGAGTCGCGTTCCAGCGCGCTCCATTCGGCCGCGCGCACATTGGCGGCGAAGTCGTCGTATCCATGCGTGTGCGCGGCGACGAACGCTTCATCGACCGCGCCGGACTCGATGACCACCTTGCACAGCGCCGTGGCGACGGCGAGGTCGCCGCCGATGCGCGGCTGGTAGTACTCCGACGCCAGTTGCGTGCCGGAACCACCGAGCATGTCCGCGGGCGATTGCGGATTCGCGAACCGCTCCAGCCCGCGCTCGCGCAGTGGGTTGAACGCGACAATGCGGCAGCCGCGCTTCGCCGCGCTGCGCAGTTCGCCCAGCATGCGTGGATGGTTCGTCCCGGGGTTCTGGCCGAAGATGAAGATCGCCTGCGCGAGTTCGAAATCCTCCAGCGTCACCGAGCCCTTGCCGCTGCCGAGCTGTTCGGTGAGCGCCACGCCGGACGCTTCGTGGCACATGTTCGAGCAATCGGGCAGGTTATTCGTGCCGTATTCGCGCACGAACAACTGGTACAGGAACGCCGCTTCGTTCGACGTGCGGCCGGAGGTGTAGAAGATCGCTTCGTCCGGCGATGCCAGCGCGTTCAACGCGCGCGCGATCGTGTCGAACGCTTCGTTCCACGCGATCGGGCGGTAGGTGTCGCTTTGCGCGTCGTACGCCATCGGCTCGGTGAGGCGGCCCTGCGCTTCGAGGAAATGGTCATCCTGCGCCGCAAGCCAGGCGACCGTGTGCTGCGCGAAGAACTTCGGCGTGACGCGTTTGGAGGTCGCTTCGTTGGCGACGGCCTTGACGCCGTTCTCGCAGAACTCGAAGGTCGAATGCGCGTTGCGGTCGGGCCAGGCGCAGCCGGGGCAGTCGAAACCGCGCGGCTGGTTGGCGCGCAGGAGCGTGTTCGCGCCCTTCATCACGACCTGCTGGTCGCGCAGCGCCTGCCAGGAGCTGCGCAGCGCGTCCCAGCCGCCAGCGGGCTTTACGTAGAGTTCGATGGATTTCTTGTCGGACATTGACGATGTTGCATCCGGGATGGTGCAGGCCGGCGGCCGCCACAGGCCCGCATGATAGGCCTGCACGCGCGCCGCGGCGATGACGTCCGACCTGTGCGATCGGATGCTTCGCGGTGGCATAGTCGCGTTCGAACACGACCGGATCCCACGACATGCGCCTTCTTCCGCTGCGCTGCCTGATGCTGCTTCTCGCCCTCGCGTTGGGTGCGCCTGTGCTTTCGGCACCCGTATTCGCCGCGCCTGCGTGTCCGCCGGAAGGCTGGCCGGTCGAACGGCTGGACGCACTGCGGCAGGGGGGCTTCGTCGTCGCCGACGCTGGCGAGCGCGCGACGCTGGCGTACGCGCTGGCAAACTGCCTCGCCGCGTCCGATTCGCACCTTCGCGACGAGATCGCGTACGAAGCGCTTTCGGCGTGGATGCGCAAGGGCGACCTGGTGCCCGACTCGCTGCGGGCGCTACGCGACCGCTTCTACGCGATGCTCGGCGAGCCAGATCCGGACGGCTACGCGTGGCCGTTCGCGGCGCTGGCGCTGTCGGAAGTGGCGCGCACCGATCGCATCTCGCCGTGGATGACGCCCGCCGAGCGTTCCGCCATGGTGCTGCGCGCGGTGACCTATCTGGAATCGGTACGCGACTACCGCGGATTCGAACCCGGCGAAGGCTGGCGCCACGGCGTCGCGCACGGGGCCGACTGGCTGATGCAGCTCACGCTGAATCCGGCGCTGGACGGCCCGCAGCTGCATCGGATCGTCGATGCCGTGGCGACCCAGGCGGTGCCGGCGGCGGGCGTGGCGTACGTGTTCGGCGAACCGCAGCGGCTGGCGGCGCCGGTGGTCTACGCCGCGCAGCGCGGCGTCCGCGACGAGGCCGGCTGGAAGGAATGGTTCAACGCGCTGCTGCCGCGGCTGGGCGACCCATCGCTGGCCTGGAAGGACCCGGCGTGGATCGCACGACGGCACGATCTGGTCGCGTTCCTGCAGGCGGTGTACGTCGAAGCCGACCATTCCACCGACAAACGCACGCGTACGGTGTTGCCGGGCGTGGTCGCCGCGCTTCAGGCGTTGCCCTGAGCCCCTGCGGGGCTGCTCCGATCAGTCCGATTTCAGACCAATCCGATTCAAGCGCCTTGCAGATCTGCCGACCATGGCCGTTTGTCCGCACAGGGACGACGGCCCCATGCGTTACACCCCACCTCGCGAATTCTGCCCGCGCTGCAGTGCGCGCGTGCGCAGCCTGCAACTGGCCGATCGCCCGGTACGCCATCACCAGTGCACCGACTGCGGCTATCGCTACGAGAACGTGCCCGAAGGCTACGACGAGGACGGTGAGCTCGACGGACTCGCCGGCATCGACACGTTGCCCGAAGGCGAACGCGATGCGATGGAAGGACTGGTGTTCCTGATCCTGGGCAACGGCGTGATGATGGGCGGTCTCGAGCTCACCTCGCGCACCATCGCCGACCTTGTGGTGGAGCACGGCGCGCCGGAATCGGTCATGCGCGGCTTCGCATGGCCCGCGCACAAATGGCTGCTCCATCGCGCCCGACGTTTTTCGTCGCATCTGATCGCGATCGACCAGGGCCAATGGCGCGTGTGTTTCACGGTGCGGCGCCTGAGTCCGGTGGCGTTGCGCTGAGGTTTGACTCAGCCTTCGTCGGTGTCGAATTCCACCAGCACGTCCAGGTCGAACGCGAGCGCTTCGATCGCATCGCGCACGCGATTGGCGGTGGCCTGGTTCGGCGCATCGATCTCCAGGGAATGCTGGCCCGGCCCCTGGTCGTCGGGCAGGCCGGCGGAACTGGAATCGTCGTCGTCCATGTGCGGCATGAGGTCGTCGACTTCCTCGATGTGCTCGATTCCATCCAGGCTGGTGAGCAGGTTGGCGATGGCGCGGACGTCGTCGTCGCTGCCGGTCACGCGCAGGCGCAGCAGGGGCATGGCGTCAAACCTTCTATCAGTGGGGCCGGTTGGAGGCAGGCTATTGAGCGGGTGGGCAAGGCGGCGTGATGGCATGGCATGCGTGCCTGATGTTCCGCGTCATGTTGGTGGAGTAGGGTGGCGGGCATGAACGCGAAATCCCCCGTGCCTGGCGTCACCCTGCGCCCGCTCGAACGCGGCGACCTGCATTTCGTGCACGTGCTCAACAACAACCGCAGCGTGATGGGCTACTGGTTCGAGGAACCGTACGAATCGTTCGTCGAACTGGAAGAGCTGTATCGCAAGCACATCCACGACCAGTCCGAGCGGCGCTTCATCGTCGAGGACGCGGCGCACGAACGCATTGGGCTGGTGGAGCTGGTGGAGATCGACCACCTGCACCGGCGTGCGGAATTCCTGATCATGATCTCGCCCGAGCAGCAGGGCCGCGGTTATGCGCGCGCGGCGACGCAGCTGGCGATCAACTACGCGTTCCGCGTGCTCAATCTTTACAAGCTCTACCTGCTGGTCGACGTGGACAACACGCGGGCGATCCGGATCTACGAGGGCGCGGGTTTCCGTCGCGAAGGCGTGCTGGTCGACGAGTTCTTCAGCGATGGGCGCTACCACGACGTGGTGCGGATGTGCCTGTTCCAGCGCGAGGTCCTGCGCGAAGGCGGCGAAGCACGGCAGGATTCGGGCGTGGGCGTGGTCGAACGGACCGCGCCGCCGTGAGGGAGGCGCGTTTCCGTTCGACACACTCCATCCCGGACACGATGTCATTCCCGCGGAGGCGGGAATCCAACTTTCCGGGACTTCCTGCATTCCGGAGAGCGGGATGCGCCTGAAGTTTGGATCCCCGCCTTCGCGGGGATGACACCATGGGATGTCAGCGGCTCGTAGTCGCCGGCTTCGCGGCGCTGCTTCGAACGGACTTCGTCTTCTTCGCCTTGGGCTTCGGCTTCGCCTTCTCGACCACCGGCTTCGGCGGCGGTGCGCGCGTGGGCAGCGGGACATTGCACAGGTCGATGTGGCCGGCCATGTGCTTGTACCACTCGTCGCGACGGTTGCGCCGCGCTTCGACGAGCTCGGCGAACAGCGGCGTGTCGGTGCGCAGCACTTCGATGCCGACGCGTTCCTTCTTCGGCACTTCCGACGCCAGGCGGATCGCCTTGATCGGCGTGCGCTGCGAGGGCTGCTCGTAGAAGCCGAGCGGACCGGTGCCGCGCGGCAGGACCGACAGCAGTTCCATGCCCTGCAACACGCGGCCGACCACGGTGATGTTGCGGTCGAGCTGGCGCGGGGACTGGCCGATCACGACATACAGCTCGGTGCCGTTGCTGGAATCGGCGGCAACATCGCGGCCGGCGCCGACGGTGCCGTAGCAATGGGCCATCCATGCGGCGTCGGCGGCGGTATCGCGGCCGGCCGGGAAGCCGCCGGAGAAACCGACTTCCGGCGCCCAGCCGTCCACGTCGGGCAGGCGATCGAACGGCAGGCCCTTGGTCTTGCGCGCGAATTCCGCCGGCAGCTTCGCCTTGGCGCCGCGGCCGAGCGGCTTGCGGTCCTTGTCTTCCTGCGCCGGGTCGCCCCACTGCACGACGAAGTTGTCCTGCGAACGGTTGATGCTCATGCCGTTCCAGTAACCGTTCTTCGCCAGCGCGCGGATGTTGGTCACGTGCGCGGGCGCGAAGGACGGCGCCAGCTCGATCAGCACGCGTCCGGAGTCGAGTTCCAGGTACAGCAGGTTCTTGTTGTCGGGCGTGCGCCAGTCCGTCGGCTGGGAGGCGTCGAGGATTTCCTGCATCGACCGCGGCTTGCCCGGCACGGCGTCCTCGGCGGCGGCCTGCGCAAGAGGCAGGGCGGCGAGCAGGGCGCATAGCAGCGCGTTGCGCCAGTGGCGGGCGGGCTTGAACACGGCAGATTTCGGCACGACGGAACTCCCCTTGATCCGGATCGCTGAATGCGGAGATTCTGGCTCACCACGCCTCGACGCGGCCAGCCCCATGGGGTTGGAACGTGATGGCCGTTGCGCGACCGGACACGACGACCCGCCTGGCAGGCGGATCGTGGCCGCGTGTCAGGTTGAGGCCGCCCCGTTGCGCTTGCGGGCGCGCGTCCGTGCGGCCTTCTTCGCCGCGGTGCTGCGCGAGGCCGAGGTGGAGGTGGTTTTCTTCGCTGCCTTCTTTGCGGTCTTGCGGCCGGTCGCCGATTTCTTCGTGGCCTTCCGGGCGACCTTCTTCGTCGCCTTCTTCGCGGTCTTGCGGGCGCCGGTCTTCTTCGTGGCGGTCTTGCGGGCGGCCTTCTTCGCGGCCTTGCGCCCCGAGCCGCTGCGCTTGCCGCCGCCGTCGCGCTTGTTGACCGTGGCCCAGGCGATGCGCTCGGCGTCCTCCTCGGAGCGGCCTTCCTTGCGTTCGCTTTCCTCGATGTGTTCGGCCTGGCGCTGCTGCTTGTCGGTGTAAGCGGATTTGTCGCCTCTGGGCATCACGGCACTCCTCGCCGCAAGGACCGGTGCGGCTCTTCGGATGCGTGATACCAGCCGGGCAGTGGAGAGCCCGGCAAGGCGCGTGACTAATGGCAGGTTCGGTATATGGAACTTCACAGTAGTGTTGAGTCCAGCCTACCGGCCGACCGGATGCCATGACCGACCTCGACACCCAGCTGCGGAAATTCCAGAAGGAGCTCAGCTCGGGCACCGTGTCGCTGGCGCTGCTGGCGGTGCTGGGGTCGGCGGCCGAGCCGCTGTACGGCTACCAGATCGCCAAGCAGCTCGAACGCATCGGCGGCGGCGTGCTCGCCGGCAAGCAGAGCGCGCTGTACCCGGTGTTGCGCAACCTCGAAGGGGCGGGGTTGCTGGACAGCCATGTCGAGCCGTCGATGACCGGCCCGCCGCGGCGCTATTACCGCATCACCGATGCCGGTCGCACGGTGCTGCACGAATGGGCCGCCGCCTGGCGCGCGACCCGCGACAGTGTCGATTCCGTCCTGGGGGGACTTGAGCCATGAACGCCTTTGATTCACGCAACGACGCCCGTCCCTGCGGATTGCCGACGACGATTCCCGAATACCTCGAACACCTGCGCCGCTCGCTCGCAGGCGCCGATCCCGCCCTGGTGCAGGACGCGCTGTACGACGCCGAGGAGTATCTGCGTTCGGAACTGGCGGAAAACCCCGGGAAGAGCGAGGCCGATGTCATCGTCGCGGTCGCCGGCAGCTACGGCGCGCCCGACGAGGTCGCCGACATCTACCGCGACACCGAAGTAAAGGTGCAGACCGCGCTGCGTCCGCCGGCACCGAAGCCGCGTCGTTCGTGGATGGGCCACTTCTTCGGCGTGATCGCCGAACCGCGCACGTATGGGGCGCTGTTCTACATGCTGCTGTCGCTGGCGACGGGCATCTTCTATTTCACCTGGGTGGTGACGGGAATTTCGCTCTCGGCGGGACTGGCGGTACTGATCATCGGCGTGCCGTTCGTGATCCTGTACTTCGGTTCGATCCGCGTGCTGTCGCTGGTGGAAGGCCGCATCGTCGAGACGATGCTCGGCGAACGCATGCCGCGCCGACCGCTGTACAGCAGTCGCGGCCAGCCGCTGCTCAAGCGCATCGGCGAGCTGTTCACCGATCCGCGCATCTGGGCGACGCAGTTGTATTTCCTCTTCATGCTGCCGCTTGGCATCGTGTACTTCACGGTCGTGGTGACGTGCCTGAGCGTTTCGCTGGCGCTGATCTCGTTGCCGGTAAGCCTGGTGTTCGGATACGCAGGCGTGCTGTCGATCGACGACTGGAACCTCGGCGTTAACAGCCAGCCGTGGATGTGGCCCATCGCGATGCTCATCGGCGTGGTTCTGCTGTTCGTCACGCTGCACATCGCGCGCGGCGTCGGTTCGCTGCACGCATTGCTCGCCAAGCACATGCTGGTGAAGACGTCGCAGTACGACTGAAGAACGCGGTGTGCGTGAAGGAATCTTCACGCGTGGAGTGCGGGCTGGTTAACAAAACCGGCCCGCTGCATCGCCTACGGTGCGCGGGCGGAACCTTGCCGCGACATCAAAGGAGATGAGCATGCGTCGTTTCAGGATCTTCGCCCTGGCCGCACTGGTGGGTCTCACGTCGTTGAGTGCTGGCGCGAGCTGGCAGGGCACGTGGCTGTACTACGACGACGAAGGCGCGCTGGTCGGCTCGTGGACCGCCGGCTGCCGCGAGATGGACGGCCGCTGGGGCGTGGAAACCGACAACAAGGTATTCGTGCAGGGTTGCCGCGCTTCGAGTTGAGTCGTTCGCTGCAAGGAACAAAAGGAAGCCCCGCGACGCGGGGCTTTTCTTTTGTGCGACGACGCATCAGGTTCGCTTGCGCGCCTTCGGCTTGCTGCGCCTGGATACGTGGGGATCCGCCGCCACGTGCCATCGCCAGAGCGGCTCCACCGCCTTGCTGATGCCGATGCGTGGCGACGCGACAGGCGCATCGGGCGGCGGCACGCCGTCGTCGCCGAACCACACCGGCGACGATGCATCGGTGATGTCCACGCCGTTGTGCGCACCGCTGAGGCCGAGCGCCTGCGCAAGGCGGCCGGGGCCGCTGGCGAGCAGGCGGACATCGTCGACGTTGCGCGCGCGCCGCATGCGTTCGATGCCGTCGATCGGCGCCAACGCGCGGATCAGCACCGCATGACCGGCAGGCCCGCCACACACGGCGTTGATCGCCCAATGCATGCCGTAGATGAAGTACACGTACAGATGCCCCGGCGGTCCGAACATCACCTGCGTGCGTTTCGTCGGCCCGCGAAAGGAATGTGCGGCCGGATCCTCGCCGCCGCGATATGCCTCGACTTCGACGATGCGGCCGACGCGCCCGTCGGCGGTGACGATCACCTTGTTGAGCAGCGCCGGCGCGACCTCGCGGGAATCGTGCGCGTAGAAGATGCGGGGCAGGGGCGTGATGGGCATCGGGGGATGCTAATGCAGCGCGCGCATCCCGACTTCACGCCCATCGCGCTATTCCTTCACCCAATGCCTGAAAAATCCGCACCCGACCCGGTCGAACCCAACACGGTCGAAAGAGCCGCCGAAAAGCTCGACCCCACCGCGCCGCGCCGGACGCAGCCCGATCGCGGCAGCTCGTTCCGTCGCCCGGCGATGCAGGCGCTGGTGCGGCGCGCGCAGGGCAGCCTGCCGGCGGACCTCGTGCGTCGCTTCGTCGATACCGAACTGATGGCGCAGGCCGCGGCGCTCGCGCTGTACGCGATGCTTTCGCTCGCGCCGCTGCTGCTGATCCTGGTGTGGCTCACCAGTGCGCTGTACCCCGGCGCGCAGGATTCGCTGATGCAGCAGATCGGCCTGCTCGCCGGCGGTGAAGCCGAACGCGTCGCGCGCACCGTCGTCGACAACGCGCGCGACCGGCCCGATACCGGTTCGATCGCCGGATGGTGGAGCGTCGCGCTGCTGTTCGTCGGTGCCACCGCGGTGTTCGCGCAGTTGCAGGACGTGCTCAACAAGATCTTCCGCACCGATGCCACGCGACTGGCTGGCGCGACGGCGTGGCTGCGCAAGCGCGTGTTCTCGATGGGGCTGGTGTTGGCGATGGGCTTCCTGCTGCTGGTGTCGATGACGGTTTCCACGCTCGTGCAGCTGGCGTTCTCGCGCATGGAATGGGCGCTGCCGATCGTGATGAACGTGGCGACATGGGCCGTCTACGCCATCAGCTTCGCGTTGATGTACCACTACCTGCCGGACCGCTCCGTCGGCTGGAAGCGCGCGCTGGGCGGCGGCGCGATCACGGCGCTGCTGTTCGTGCTCGGGCGCTGGCTCATCGGCTGGTACCTGCGCGAAGCGAATCCGGGTTCGGCGTACGGTTCGATGGGCGCGCTCGTGCTGGCACTGGTCTGGATGTATTACGCGGCGCTGATCGTCTTCATCGGGGCTCTGATCACGGCGGTGATCGATGAACGGCGGAAGGTGCGCAAGGGTGGCGAGGGTCGCGAGATTCGCGAGGAACCCGGCACAACAATCCGTCTTCCCGGCGGAGGCCGGGACCCAGGCCAGTAACCCGCGGGCACTCCCGCACCGGTTCCACACCTCACCGTCATTCCAGCGAAAGCTGGAACCCATTTTGATCTTTAAAATCCGGAACGCAGCATCGGCACCGCGAGCGCGAGCCCGGCTGCACGCCCCGACCCTCACCCCAACCCCTCTCCCGCAGGGAGAGGGGCTTGGCCCCGCGAGCTCGGCGCAATCGACGAACCGAGCCCCGCCGCCGACGAGCCGTTGCCGCGCCGCCCCCCCAACGGGCTAGCATCGGCCCACCGCGTCCTCGCTCCTGCGGCATCCATGGCCATTACCGCGACCCACCCGCTGGATCTGCCCCGCCAGCACCTGTTCTGGATCTTCCACTCCGCCGGCTGGCTGGGCTACTTCGCCCAGAGCTGGCTGGCCGCCATCGCCTACGGCAAACCGTCGGGCTACTGGATCGTCCCGTTCACCGCCGCCTGCACCGGCTTCGTCGTCACGCTCGGCCTGCGCTATCTGCTGCGCGCCTGCTGGGGGCTGTCGCCGCGCAAGCTGTTGATGACGATGATCCTGCCGATCCTCGCCAGCTCGGCCATCATGGACCTGACCACGCGCGCGATGCTTGTTCGCTTCTGCGATACCTGCGCGCCGACCAGCCGCATGGCGTACATCGCCTATTCGCTGACCTACATCTACGTGGTGCTGGCATGGGTTGGCCTGTACCTGGGCATCAAGTACTACCGCCAGCTGCAGGACGAAACGCAACGCGCGCTCGCCGCACGCACGATGGCGCACCAGGCGCAGCTGAAGATGTTGCGTTACCAGCTCAATCCGCATTTCCTGTTCAACACGTTGAACGCGATCTCGACGCTGGTGCTCGATCGCGACAACGCCACCGCCAACCGCATGGTGCAGGGGCTGTCGTCGTTCCTGCGGCATTCGCTCGACAACGACCCGATGCAGCGCGTCACGCTGCGCTCGGAGCTGGACGCACTAACGTTGTACCTCGACATCGAGAAGATCCGCTTCGCCGAGCGCCTGCGCATCGAAACCGACATCGACGAGGACTGCTGGCGCGCGCTGCTGCCGAGCCTGCTGATGCAGCCGCTGGTGGAAAACGCGATCAAGTACGCGGTGGCAAAACAGATCGCCGGCGGCCTGCTGCGCATCGAGGCCGAACGCGACGGCGACCAGCTGGTGCTGCGCGTGATCGACGACGGCCCCGGCTGCACGAGCCTGGAAGGCAGCCAGCTTCCGCCGGGCAAGGGCGTCGGCCTTCGCAATACGCGCGAACGCCTGAACGTGCTCTACGGCGATGAAAGCAGTTTCTCCGTGCGCAACCTCGAACGCGGCATCGAAGTCGAGTTGCGGCTGCCGTTCGAAACGAAGCAACTGGGCGGGGAATGAGATGAACGAAGCTGCGGACAGCCGCATCGTCGAACGCGAACGTCTCACCGACGCCGCCACGCACCACGCGCCGCTGCGCGCGCTGATCGTCGACGACGAACCGCTGGCGCGTCGCGGGCTGGAGATCCGGCTCGAGGCGCACCCGGATGTCGAGATCGTCGGCGAGTTCGGCGACGGCGTGTCCGCCATCGCGGGCATGCGCGAGCTGCGTCCGGACCTGGTCTTCCTCGACGTGCAGATGCCCGGCATGGACGGCTTCCAGACGCTGCGCAGCATCCCCGCGCACGAGATGCCGCTGGTCGTGTTCGTCACGGCGTATGACCATTACGCGATCCGCGCGTTCGAGGCGTCGGCGACGGATTACCTGCTGAAGCCGGTCGAGGAAACGCGCCTGGCGCAGGCGTTGGCTCGCGTGCAAATCGCGCGCTCGCAGCGCGAGGCGAGCGGGCATTGCGCGCACCTGCTCGGATTGCTGGGCGAGTTGAGCGGGCGGCCGCTGCTCGATCTGGACGAAGCATTGAAGCCCGACGCGCTGGACCAGTTGCGTCGCGAGGACAAACTGGCCGTGCGCGATGGCGGCCGGACCGTGCGCGTGGACCTGGCGAGCATCCGCTGGATCGACGCCGCCGGCGATTACATGTGCATCCACACCGACGGCCCCGCCTCCGACCGGGGCGCGCAGCAGCAGGGCGAGACGCTGGTGCTGCGCGCGACGATGCGCGAGCTGGAGAAGCAGCTGGATCCGCAGCGTTTCCCGCGCATCCATCGTTCGACGATCGTGAATGCGCGCCGCGTGGTCGAACTGCGGCCGCACACGAACGGCGAGGGATTCCTGCTGCTGGACTGCGGCCAGGAGCTGAAGTTGTCGCGCACGCATCGGGACAAGCTGGCGCTGTTGATCTGAGGCGCGTGTAGCGACTCCTCCCAACACCGTCATTCCAGCGAAAGCTGGAACCCATTTGCCCTGTAGCCCGGGTAAGCGAAGCGCGCCCGAGGTGTGGTCGCGTTCCCGGGTGCGCTGCGCTTACCCGGGCTACGAGAGCAAGCATTGTCGTCATCCCGGCGAGGCCGGGACCCAGGCCCGTAACGCACGGGCACTCTTTCGACGGTTCCCACCTCACCGTCATTCCAGCGAAAGCCGGAATCCATGTTGCTGTTGCTTTCGAACGGCCCACGAAGGTCAAAGCAAAATGGGTTCCGGCTTTCGCTGGAATTACGTGAGTGTGCTGATGGTGCGATGGCCTGGATCCCGGCCTTCGCCGGGATGACGGTGAAGGGGCTATGCGCGCGTTGGACGCGCCAGACCGTGCCATAAGTTGGGTGCCAGCGAAGCGCAACGTTGCACGCGCGCAACACGCAAACACCGCCGCGAACGCTTCACCGCGACCACTCAACCGCTGACCGCAAAGCCGAAGCCCGCGTGACTTCCGGACCATCCCGGCAAAGTCGCGCAGGCGCATCGTGCGCCCCGCACACTTCCCCCGCGGAGCCGCATGATGAAACTCACCGAAGCTTCGCTGCGCAATCCAGCCGCGGTCGCGGTCGCCGTCGTGATGGTCTGCGCATTTGGCTTCCTGAGCCTGCTCAAGTTTCCGCTGCAACTGTTCCCCGACATCGAGCGCCCGCAGATGTCGATCCAGACCGGCTGGCGTGCCGCGTCGCCGCAGGAAATGGAATCGGAAATCGTCGAGCCGATCGAAGCGGTCATGCAGGGCCTGCCGGGCCTGGAGGAAATCGAATCCAACATCAACGCCGGCAACAGCTTCATCAACCTGACCTTCGCCGTCGGCAGCGACATGGACGCGATGCTGGTCGAAGTGCTGTCGCGCATGAATCGCCTTCAGCCGCTGCCGCGCGATGCGACACCTCCGGTCGTGCAATCCGGCGCGGACAACGCCAACAACTCGCTTACCTATTTCTTCGTGCAGCAGCTGCCCGATACGCCGGGCGACATCCTCGATAGCAGGCAGATGATCGAGGACCGCATCGTGCCGCGCCTGTCGGCGGTCGAAGGCGTGGCGGGGGTGGAGATCAACGGCGGCGCACCGGAAGAACTCACCATCACGTTGAACCTGGAACGCGCCGCCGCGCTGGGCATCCAGATTCCGCAGGTCGCCGACGTCGCCGCACGTGCCACCGACGTCTCCGGAGGCGTGGTCGAGGCCGGTCGTCGCGAATACGTTCTGAGGTTCGCCGGGCGCTATTCCCCCGAAGCGCTCGGCGACCTCATCCTTGCATGGCGCGACGGTCGGCCCGTGCGGCTGGGCGATGTGGCGACGGTCGAAGTGAAGCGGCCGGAGCAGCGCTTCTTCGCGTACCAGAACGGAAATCCCGCCATCGGCCTGCGCATCCTGCGCGAGAGCGGCGCGAACGTGCTCGACACGCTCGATCGCGTGAAGGCCGTCGTCGAGGAGATCCGCGAGAAGGAGCTGAAGCCGCAGGGCCTGGACATCCGCCAGAGTTTCGATGCTTCGGTCTTCATCAACCGTGCGATCGGCCTGTTGTCCGGCAGCCTTGGCGTCGGCGTGCTGCTTGCCGTCGGCTGCCTGTGGTGGTTCCTGCGAGACGTTCGCGCCACCGCGCTGATTGCCTGCGCCATTCCCATTTCGCTGCTCGCGACGTTCATCGTGCTGCAACTCACCGGTCGCAGCCTCAACGTGATCTCGCTGGCGGGGCTCGCGTTCGCGGTGGGCATGGTGATGGACGCGGCGGTCGTCGTCGCGGAAAACATCGTGCGGCTGCGCGAGGAAGGCATGTCTGCCACGCAAGCCGCGCTGGAAGGCACGCGGCAGGTCGGCGGCGCGCTGGTCGCATCGACGCTCACGACCATTGCAGTGTTCCTGCCCGTGATCTTCATGGACGACGTCGAAGGTCAGCTGTTCGCCGACCTGGCGCTGACGATCTCCATCGCCGTCGGCATCTCGTTGTTGATCGCCGTCACCGTGCTGCCGGCCGCGGCGAGTTCATGGCTGCGCAAGCGCGAGGACGATCGCGAACGCGAGCAGCATCGTTTCTGGCTCGGCGTCAGCGACTGGGCGATGCGCGTCACGAGCGGTCGCCGCAACCAGCTTGCATGGGTGGGCGGATTGATCGTCGCGCCGATCCTGCTGACGTTCGTGCTGATGCCGAAGATCGACTACCTGCCGCCGGTGAAGCGCGCGGCGGTGGATGCGATCTTCAACTTCCCGCCGGGCATGAGCCCGGAACGCGTGAACGCCGAAATCGCACCGACGCTGCTCGCGCGCATGAAGCCCTACATGGACGGCGAGAAGGACCCGCAGCTGAGCAACTGGTACCTCAACCTGTGGCCGGGCGGCGGCACCATCGGCGCGCGCGTGGTTGATCCGGACGACATCGGCGAACTCGAACGCATCGTGCGCGACGAAGTGGCGGTCGGCTTTCCGGACACGCGCGCATTCGCCAGCGAGGGCGAACTGTTCGGCAGCTTCGGCGGTTCCGCGCGTGCCATCGCGATCCACCTGCAGCATTCCGATGGCGACGCGCTCACGCGTGCCGCGGAAGCCGGACGCAAGTTGCTGTCGGAGAAGTTCGCCGGCGCGAACGTGCAAGCGTGGCCGAACGCCGACGCCGGCACGCCGGAGCTGCGTATCAATCCCGATGATCGCCGGCTCGCGGAAGTCGGCTGGCGTCGTCCCGATCTCGGCACGGTCGTGCGCGCACTCGGCGACGGCCAATGGCTCGGCGAACATTTCGATGGCGACCGCCGCCTGGCCATCATCCTGCGCAGCGATCGCGAGGACGACGTGGAGCGCCTGGGCGCCGCGCCGCTCGCGACGCCCACTGGCGGCGTGCTGAGCCTGCAGGAACTGGCGCAGGTGGACACGGTGCTCGCCCCCAACCAGATGCGTCGCGTGGATCGCCGCCGCACCGTCACGCTCACCGTCGATCCGCCGCCGGCGATGTCGCTGGAGGAAGCGCTGTCCATCGTCGACGACGAAGTGGTGCCCGTGCTGCGCGACGCGCTTCCGCAGGATGCCGCGATCCGCGTGTCCGGCAGCGCGGATCGCCTCGGAGAAGTCGTCCGCACGATGGGAACCAATTTCGCGATGGCGCTGGTCGTGCTGTTCCTGCTGATGGCCGCGATGTTCAAGTCGATGCGCGATTCGGCGTACGTGATGGCGACGCTGCCGATGGCGGTGCTGGGCGGCGTGATCGGACTGCGTGTGCTCGACCTCATCGCCGGGCAGACGCTGGACCTGCTGTCGATGATCGGTTTCATCATGCTGCTGGGCATGGTGATCAACAACGCGATCCTGCTCGTCGCGCAGGCGCGCGAAGGGCAGGCCGCCGGCGCGACGCTGGACGATGCGCTGAAGCAGGCGCTCGACCAGCGCCTTCGCCCGATCCTCATCGGCGCATTGACCGGCGTGCTGGGTGCACTGCCGATGGCGATCAATCCCGGCCCCGGCGCCGTGATCTATCGCGGCCTTGCGGCGGTGTCGGTCGGCGGTGTCGCGCTGAGCCTGGTGTTCATCGTCGTGCTCGTGCCGGCGCTGCTGCGGCTGTGCGAGGCGCGTCGCGTGCGTGGCCCTGCCGGCGTGCCTGCGTTGTCTGAATTGACCCCTTCCCCCGGAGGCCTGCCATGAAGCCCAACTCCCGAAAGCCGCCATCCCGCCTTCCCGGCAGGATCATCCTGCTGCTCGCGCTCATACCCGTACTGCTCGTGCCGCTCATCAAGTGGGACGCCGATGCGACGCCGCCGGCAAAGCCCGATGCGCCGCCCGCCGTCGTCGGCGTCGCAAATGCGGTGACGACCGAACTGGCGCCGGTGCACTGGGCACCGGGCAGCGTGATCAGTCGTCGCGATGCGAAGGTCGCCAGCGAACAGGACGGGCGCGTCGTGCGCGTGGTCGAGGTCGGGCAGAAGGTGCGCGAAGGCGAGCCGCTGGCGGTGCTCGACGACACCGCGCTCGCGCTGCAGGAGCAGCAGGGCAGGGCGGACCTGGCGCGCATCCAGGCGCAGCTCGACATGGCCGCGCGGCAGGAACATCGCTACGCGCAGCTCGCCGCGCAGCAGAACATCGCGCGCGCCCAGTACGAACAGCTGCAGGCCGATCGCGACATGCTCGTGCAGGAACGCGCGCGTGCGCAGTCGCTGCTCGCGCAGACCCGCCACAAGCGCACGCAGATGGTCGTGCGCGCGCCTTTCGACGGCGTGGTCGCCGAGCGTTCGGTGCAACTGGGCGAGTACGTGGAAACCGGTGCGGCGGTCGCGCGGCTGGTCGATACCGGCGCGCAGGAAGTGCGCGTGCGTGCGCCGGTGGACCTCGCCGAGCATCTGGCGGTCGGCATGCAGGTGCAGGTGCGCGTGGGCCGCAATGTCGCGGCTAAGGAACGCACGCATCCGGTCAGTGCGCTCGTACCGGTGGGCGATGAAGCGTCGCGCCAGCTTGAGCTGCGCATCGCGATGGATGTCGGCGAGCTTCCGGTGGGCACGGCGGTCGATGTCGGCATGCCGGGGGCGCGCAAGCGTTCGGTGGTCGCGGTGCCGCGCGATGCGGTGATCCTGCGGCGCGAAGGAGATTACGTCCTGCGCGTGGCGTCGAACGACACGGCCGAACGACTTCCGGTCAAGACTGGAACGGAAGTCGACGGACTGGTGGAAGTGCAGGGCGCGGTGAAGCCGGGCGACCGGCTGATCGTGCGCGGCGGCGAGCGGATCGAAGCCGGGCAGGCGGTGTCGATCCAGCAGGATCTGTCGCAGGCGACGGCGGCCAGGTAACGCTGCGGAAAGGATGGTCGCGTTCTGTACGGCCCCTCCATCGAATGCGGTGGAAGGGCTTTCTTGTGCCCTCCCGTCACCGTCATCCCGGCGAAGGCCAGGATCCAGGCTGACGGCCTTCGGGCACTTCCTTCGCGCTCAACCACCTTCTCCGTCATTCCAGCGAAAGCTGGAACCCATTCTGCTTTTGCTTTCCGGTGGCTTTCGATCCGCGAGCGAGGGAGGCTCAACGTCAACATCAAGATGGGTTCCAACTTTCGCTGGAATGACGGTGGAGTGTGGAACCGTTTGAGGAGTGCCCGTGCATTGCGTGCCTGGATCCCGGCCTTCGCCGGGATGACGCTGAGGAGTAGGGCGACGGTGTGGACTCGTGTGAGGTGAGGACTAGTGCGACGGTGAGGACTAGTGCGAAGGCGAGGAGTAGTGCGACCGCGACGCGGCGCCGATCACCCCTGCGTATCCATCACGGCCCGCCACGGGCCGTCCACCCACTCGCGCATCTGCCGCAACTGTTCGATCGCCTGCGCCAACGGCGCCGGCCGGTGAATGCCGAAGCCCTGCACCTGGTTGCAACCGTGCATGGCAAGCCATTCGTACTGCGCCTGCGTTTCCACGCCTTCGCCGACGACCTTCAGACCCAGCCCGTGGCCCAGCGCGAGCAGCGCCTGGCAGATTGACGCGCTGCGTTCGTCGCGATGGACGTCGCGCACGAACGACTGGTCGATCTTGATCGCGTCCAGCGGCAGCTGCTTCAGGTACGACATGCTCGAAAAGCCGGTGCCGAAGTCGTCCAGCGACAGGCACACGCCGTTGGACTGCAGGCGCCGCAGGGTTTCGAGCGCCTGTTCCGGACGCGTCATCAACACGCTTTCGGTCAGCTCGATGTGCAGCGCGCCGCGCGCCAGGTCGTACTCGCGCAGCACGCTTTCGATGTCGTGCGCGATGTCGCCGTCGAGGAACTGCATCAGCGAAACGTTCACCGCCACCGGCAAGCCGGGGAAGCCGGCGCGTTCGATAAACCGCTGCGCTGCGGCCGCTTCGCGCAGTGCCCAGCGGCCCAGTGGAACGATCAGCCCCGTGTCTTCGCACAACCCGATGAACTGCGACGGCGGCAGGAAACCGCCGCCGCGCTGCGGCCAGCGGATCAGCGTCTCCAGCCCGGCCGGACGCGAATACGCGACGTCCCACAGGATCTGGAAATGCAGCTCGAACTCCTCCGCGTCGATCGCGCGATGGATGCGGCCGGCCAGCCGCAGCCGGTCGCTCGCGTGCCGCGCCATGCCCGGTTCGAACACGACGACCGGCCGATGCTCGGTGCGCGCGACATGCGCGGCGAGGCCCGCGTTGGCGATTGCCTGCGTCGCGTGGTTTTCGCCCGTGCGCATTTCGGTCACGCCTATCCACGATTCCAGCCGGTGCAGCGTGTCCTCGCCGGGGATCGGCCGCGCAAGTTCGAGCAACAGGCATTCCAGCGCCTCGTCCCAGTGTTCGACCGGGCACACGGCCAGCGCGAACTCGTCGCTGCGTACGTGGCCCGCGACGCCGAAACGTTCGCCGAGCCGCGCGATGCGTGTGGCCATCACGCGCAGGGTGTCGTGGCCGGCTTCACGGCCGAGGCTGTCCTCGATCAGCTCCAGTCCGCGCAACTGCACGCACGCGATGCGGCACAAGGGTGAAGGCATCGCGTCCATGCGACGCGCCAGCGCATCGGCGTTGAGCAGGCCGCTGGTCATGTCGTGACTGGCGCGATATGCCAGTTCGCGCTGCTGCGCCATGCGGTCGGTCACGTCCTCCACCAGCACCAGTCGTGAAGGACGCCCGCGCAGGTCGATGTCGGTCGCGTGCACGCGCACTTCCAGCAGGCGTCCGTCCTTGCGACGGTGCACCCACAGTCGCACTTCGTCGCGCTTGCCGGGTTCATGGTTTTCCAGGTCCCGGGCGACTTCGTGGCGATGTTCCTCGGGGCGGATGTCGTAGATGGTCATCGCGAGAAATTCCTCGCGCGTGTAGCCGTACTGACGCAGTGCCGCGTCGTTCACTTCGACGAAGCGCAGCGTCTGGACGTCGAACACCCAGAACGGCAGCGGGTTGCGTTCGAACAGCAGGCGGAACTGGCGCCCGGTTTCCTGCAGCGCGAGCTGCGCTTCCATGCGGTCGGTGACGTCCAGCACGGTGCCGGCCATTTCCGCCGTGCCGTCGGCGTCGCGGGTGGCTGCGCCGCGCGCGGAGATCCAGTGCACCTGCCCGTTGTCGGGGCGGATGATGCGGTAGTCCAGCGAATACGCTTCGCCATTGCGCCAGGCTTGTTCGAAATGCGTCCTGAGGTGTTCGCGGTCGTCCGGATGCACGACCGAGTAGAACTCCTCGATGCTCGCCGTCGACTGTCCTTCCGGCAGGCCGAGCAGTTCGCCGACCGGTTCGGACCAGCGCACCGTGCCGTTTCGGTCCGCGATCCACGTGCCGGTCCGGCCAAGCTGCTGCGCGCGATGCAGGCTGTCGGAGGCTTCGGTCAGTCGCTGCAGCATCTGCGCGTTCGCGCCGGCGTTGCGACGGACCACGCGCACCAGGTACACCAGTCCGACGAGGTAGAGCAGATACAGCGCGACGCCCGCAGCGACCAGTCGCCACCACGGCGCCAGCACGCGTTCGCGCGCGATGGCGACGTCCACGTGCATCGGGTAATCCGGAACCGCGCCGCTGACGGTCAGGCGCGCGATGCCGTCGCGGCGGTCGTCGTCGTCGTCCTCCATGAGCTGCGGTTCGACCTGCACCGGCGCGACGGTGTCGTCGGGCCGGCCGATGTATTCGTCGCCGCGCGTATCGGCGATGAGCAGACCGTCGCTGCCGGCAAGCTGGATCAGCCGCACGCGATCGGTGTCCAGGTGCAGGATCAGCTTCTGCAACTCGCTCGTGCGCAGGCGCGCGACGATCCAGCGGCCGTCGTCCATCGGCAGCGCGAGCGGCAACAGCCATTGTCCTTGATGGCGTACCAGCGGACCGACGTACATCGACTGCGGATGCGGCTGCGCGGCGCGGCGATCCGGCCAGCTCGCAAGCCCGGGTTCGCCGCGACCGCCGCTCACGGCGACGCCCCGCGCGTCGGTGAGTTCCAGGCTTTCCAGTTCGCGCTGGCGTTGCGAGACGCCGGCGAAGAACTCGCCCATCAGTTGCGGCAGATGTTCGGGCGCGGCCGCGGCCACGCGCTGCGCATCGCCGGAGATCCCCAGCATCGCGCGTTCGAGGTTGCGCAGTTGCAGCCACACCAGGCGTTCCGCGCCGGAGGTGAGGGCGAGATTCTGCCGCGCGGCCGCGTCGAGCCGGTTGCTGCGGTCGGCGGCGGCGACGGCGAACAACGTCACCGCGAGGACCACCGCCAGCGCGAGCCCGAAGCCCAGCACCACCGCGGCCGATTGCGTGCGGCGACTGACGGGGCTGGGGCGTAGGGCCTGAGGCATCACGTCGCGGTCGGCTGTCCGGATGGTCCTATTCAGTGCGCCCGACAGTGACAACGTTGTGAGCGAATGAGGCGCCACAACGCCGCCCGCGTCGGCATGTCACCGGGGATATCGGCCGCGATGCCGGCAACTTCAGCCTTCAGGCCGACAACGGCTCCGCATCCGGTTTGGCACGCTCGGGCAGCAGCGCCAGCAATTGCGGGATGCGATAGGGCTTGGGCAGGAAGATCACGTTGCCCGGCAGCGCGGGCAACTGCGCGCGCGCGAAACCGGACGCGAGGATGACGCGCGCGTTCGGCTGCAATCGCGCTGCGTGTTCGGACAGCTCGATCCCCGACATGCCGTTGGGCATGCTCACGTCGCTGACCACGACATCGAAGGGCTCGCGCTCCATCGCCCTGACGGCCTCCGGGCCGTCCGCGGCGGTGCTCACGCGATAGCCGGTCATGCGCAGCGCCTCGCCGACGAGCATGCGCAGATCGTCTTCGTCCTCGACCAGAAGGACGCGCACGTCAGGCATCGGTGCATGCCTCGTTGGCGGCGGGGGCTTTGGGTGCGATGTGTGCGGGCAAATGCATACCCACCTTCGTACCCGCACCCGGCTCGCTGTGCAACTGGACGAAGCCGCCGGACTGCGCGGCGAAGCCGTGCACCTGGCTCAGGCCCAGTCCGCTGCCCTTGCCGACTTCCTTGGTGGTGTAGAACGGTTCGGCGGCGCGCTCGACCACGTCGGCCTCCATGCCCAGGCCGTTGTCGATGACCTCGATGACGACGTATTCGGATTCGCCCTCGTCCGGCGCATCGGGTCGTGCGCAGGTCGCCCGGCGCGTGCGGACTACGATCATGCCGCCGCCGGGCATCGCGTCGCGGCTGTTGGCGACCAGGTTGAGCACGGCCGCTTCGAACTGCGTGGCGTCCACTTCCAGCGCTGGCGTGTCGTCGGCCAGGTCGAACGAGAACTGGATCGAGGCCCCGCACGCGCGGCGGTAGAGTTCGGCCGAACGCGCGAGCAGTTCGTTGATGTCGTGCAGTTCCGGCGCCAGGCTCTGCCCGCGCGCGAACGCAAGCAACTGCCGCGTGAGCAGGGTGCCGCGGTCGGCGGCGCGCTGCGCGGCTTCGATCCACTCCAGCGTGCGCGGGTCCTGGGTGTTCTTCAGGCCAATCAGGTCCAGGCTGTTGACGATGACCGTCAGCAGGTTGTTGAAGTCATGCGCCAGCCCGAGCGTCAGCTTGCCGATCGCCTCCAGCTTCTGCGCCTGCGCCAGCGACTTCTGCGCGGTCTGCAGGCGAAGCATCGCCTCGTAGCGCTCGGTGACGTCGCGGGTGACCTTGGCGAAGCCGATCAGCTCGCCGTCGTGCCAGATCGGGTCGATCACCACGCTCGCGCGAAAACGCGTGCCGTCCTTGCGCAGGCGCCAGCCTTCCGCCTCGAACTTGCCCTGCGTGCGCGCGCATTCCAGGCCGCGCTGCGGCTCGCCCTTGACGATGTCCTCGGGCGTGTAGAAACGCGAGAAATGCTGGCCGACGATCTCGCGGTCGGTGTAGCCCTTGATGCGTTCGCCGCCCGGATTCCAGCTGCGGATGTAGCCGTTGGGGTCGAGCATGTAGATGGCGTAGTCCGTCACGCTGCCAATGAGCAGCGCGAACTGGCGAGCCTCGTCGTCAAGGCCCCCCAGGAGCGGCCCTGCGCCCGATGGATCGCCCTCGGCGACGCCACGTTGCTGCGGCGGCCGCTCGGGAATCGCGTCGACCAATGTCACTTCCCCCAAATCTTCGGCGACGAGCCTAGTGGGCCCGTTGTTAAGTTTCCGTGCAACGTAGCGCGTTTGGGAATCAGCGCGGCGTTGGTGGGGATGTGCCGGAGCCGGGCGTTTCGTGCCCGGCATCGGCCGCGGTGTCGCGCAGCGGCGGCGTCAGGTCGGCGCCCTGTCCGGGCTGGTCGTCGCGATCGTCGGGTTTTCGTAGTTCGCCCTTGCGGGTGTCGGCCTCGTCCAGGCCCGGGTGATCGCGATGGAGTTTGCTCATGGGGGCGTCCACGGTGTTGCGTGGAGCGAAGGTGAACATAACGGGCGGCCACGGCAAGTGAAGTCGGGGCGCTGAATCGGGCCGTGCGAGGGCTGCGGCCCGATGCGGCAAAGCGCTTTCGCCACCTTCACCTGACGCACGCACGCGTATGGGCTAGCATCACCCGCGTTTTTGCCGGCGGCGCTCTTCGCCGGTCCAGGGGAAAGATGGAATCAGCCACGACTCGCTTCGGGTGGGGACGATGGAGGCTGCCGCTTCTGGCGGCCGGCATCGTATTGATCATGGTCGCGCCGTTCCTGCTGCTGCAGCGGCTGTCGGATCAGAACCTGGAGGCGGCCGACGCCGTCTCGCACACGCACGAGGTCGAGGCCGCGGTGGCGTCGCTCGCCTTGAGCGTGCGCGATGCGGAATCGGCCGCGATGTCCATCGCGCTGGGCCACGACCGCCCCCTTTCGCGCGAACGCTACGTCGACAGCAAGGCCGCCATCGGCCCGAACCTCGACAGGCTCACCATCCTCACCGCCGACAACCCGGCGCAGCAGGTCCTGATCGGCCGCCTGCGCGAGCTGGTCGACAACCGCATGGACGTCATGGACGACCTGATGCGCGAGACGGCGCCCGGCGGGGCCGCGCGCGGCGACATCGCCCGCAGCGCGCAGATCCTCGCGCCGCTGGCAGACCGCTTCGCGATCCGCCCCGCGCTGGACGACATGCGCCGCAACGAGCGCGACCTGCTCGCCCGTCGCAACATCGACGCCGAAACGCAGCGTCGCCAGGCCACGTGGCTGGGCTGGGGCGCGATGACCGCGCAGCTGCTGCTGATGGGCATCGTGATGCTGTTGCTGGGACGCCAGATCACCAGCCGCCTCAATGCCGAGAAGCGCTCCACGCAGGCCAGCGCCCGTGCGATGGCGGTGCTGCAGACGGTGCGCGAGCCGATCGTGCTGTTCGACGAGGATCAGCGCATCGTCATGCACAACGCCGCGTTCGCCCAGATGTACGGGCTGGAAGTCGAGGGCGTGTCGCGCTCGCTGTCCGACATCGGCGACGGCGCGTGGAACGATCCAGTCCTGCACCAGCGCCTGCGCGACGTGCTCCAGCGCGGCCGCGAATTGTGGGATTTCGAGCAGGAACAGAAGCTGCCAGACGGCCCGCCGCGCACCGTGCTGCTCAACGCGCGCAGCATGCCGCTGCCGGATGTCGAGGACCACGTCGTGCTGATGACCATCTCCGACGTCTCGGCGCAGAAAGCCACGAACCAGCGCATCGCCGAGCTCAACCGCCAGCTGGAAGGCAAGGTCGAGCAGGTGTCGGAAGTGAACCGCGAGCTGGAAGCCTTCAGCTATTCCGTCTCGCATGATCTGCGCGCGCCTTTGCGGCATGTCGCCGGCTTCTCCGACAAGCTCGCGCGGCACCTGAGCGAAGGCGCCGACGAAAAGACAAACCATTACCTCGACGTCATCGGCAATTCGGCGCGGCGCATGTCGCAGCTGATCGATGACCTGCTGGTGTATTCGCGACTGGGCCGCAGCGCGCTGCGCTTGCAGGCGGTGGACATGCAGTCGGTCGTGGCCGAGACGCGCGCGATGCTCGATGCCGGCGCCGAAGCACGTGCGCCGCGCGTGGAATGGCGCATCGCGCCGCTTCCGATCCTCGTCGCAGACGAAAACATGATGCGCCAACTGTGGGGCAACCTGCTGGGCAACGCGGTGAAGTATTCCTCGCGCCGCGATGTCGCGGTCGTTGAAGTCACGCACCGCCTGCTGGATGACGGCTCGCACGAGTTCAGCGTGCGCGACAACGGCGCCGGCTTCGACATGGCGTACGCGAACAAGCTGTTCGGCGTGTTCCAGCGCATGCACAAACCCACCGAATTCGCCGGCACCGGCATTGGCCTTGCGAGCGTGCGCCGCGTGCTGTCGCGCCACGGCGGCCGCATCTGGGCCGAATCCACGCCCGACGCCGGCGCGACCTTCCATTTCACCCTTCCCGCGGCGCTTGATGCGCCCACCTACGAGCGAACCGCCGCATGACAGACTACCGAACGATCCTTCTGGCCGAAGACAGCCTCGCCGACGCCGAAATGGCGATCGACGCGCTGCGCGACGCCAACCTCGCCAACCCCATCGTGCACGTCGAGGACGGCGTGGAAGCGCTGGACTACCTGCTGCGTCGCGGCAGGTTCGCCGATCGCGCCGACGGCATGCCCGCCGTGCTGCTGCTCGACATCAAGATGCCGCGCATGGACGGGCTGGAAGTGCTGCAGACCATTCGCGAGCACGACCACCTGCGCTGCCTGCCGGTGGTGATCCTCTCGTCCTCGCGCGAGGAAAGCGACCTGGCGCGCAGCTGGGACATGGGCGTGAACGCCTATGTCGTGAAGCCGGTCGACGTCGACCAGTTCTTCCAGGCGGTGAAGACGCTGGGCACGTTCTGGGCCGTCATCAACCAGGCGCCCGAGCAGGCCTGAACATGCAGTCCAATGGCACGCAATCGCCGGGGCAGCCGTCGCTTGGGCCGCTGCACGTCCTTATGGTCGAGGACTGCAGCGAGGACGCCGAGCTGCTCAGCGAACAGTTGCTGGAGTCGGGCCTCGATGCGCGGTTCCATCGCGTGGACACCGAGCGCGGCCTGCGCGAGGCGCTCGTGCGCGAGCGCTTCGATGTGGTGTTGTCGGATTTGTCGCTGCCGGGGTTCTCGGGCATGGATGCGCTGCGCATCCTGCGTGATCGCGATGCGGAGATGCCCTTCATCTTCGTCTCCGGCACGATCGGCGAGGACACCGCGGTCGACGCGCTCCAGCGCGGCGCGAACGACTACGTGCTCAAGCAGAACCCCGCGCGCCTGCCCAACGCGGTGGCGCGTGCGGTGCGCGAAGCCCGCAACGCGCGCGAGCGCGAGCGCGCGGAGAAGGAACTGATGCGTTCGCAGCGCCTGGATTGCCTGGCGATGCTGGCCGCCGGGCTCAGCCATGACCTTCGCAACGTGCTGCAGCCGCTGCTGATCGTGCCGGACCTGCTGAACGCCTACAGCGACGATCCGAACATCCACAGGCTCTCGTCGCTGATTGCCGAAAGCGGGCGTCGCGGGCACGAGATGGCCGAGTCGATGCTTGCATTCGTGCGCGGCTCTCATCGCGCCAGCGAGGACGTCGCCGTCGCGCAGCTGTTCCAGGCTGTGCAGCTGCTGTTGCAGGGCACGTTGCCGCGCAACGTCGTGCTGGTGTGCGAGCCGCTGGAGGAAGACCTGGTCGTCCACTGCAACTACATCGAGTTCCAGCAGTGCCTGGTGAACCTGGCGCTCAACGGCGTGCAGTCGATGAAGGACGTCGGCGGCGAACTGCGGCTTTCCGCGCGTCGCGTCGCGCACGATGGCGGCGAACGGCTGTGCATCCGCATCTCCGACGGCGGCTGCGGCATGGACGCGCACACGCGTTCGCAGCTGTTCACGCCGTTCTTCACTACCAAATCCGAAGGCACGGGGCTGGGCCTGTTGTCGTGCAAGCGCTTCGTCGATTCGCTGCAGGGTCGCATCGTGGTGGAAAGCGAGGCGGGGCAGGGCACCACGTTCGAACTGCACCTGCCGTTGCGTGTCGTCCTGGACGATGTCGGCGTTGCGGGCGAGATCTTCGCCGCCGGCAACGGCCAGCGCATCCTGCTGGTGGATGGCGACGGCACGCGGTTGTCGCTGCTCGCAAACGCACTGGACAGCCAGGGCTACGAGCCGCAGATCGCGGTGGACGGCGCGGCGGCGTTGCGCCTGCTGGCGCGGGAAGGCCGGCCGGCTCTGGCGATCATCGACAGCGACATGCTGATGCTGTCGGCGGTCAGCTTGCTGCTGGCATTGCGCGATGCGGGATACGACGGCCCGGTGGTCACGCTGGGCGACCCGGCGGATCCGCTGCGGCACGATGCGCTGCCGGTCGACGCGGTTGCGGTGGTGTTGCAGAAGCCGTTGCAGATGAGTGCGGTGTTCCGCGCTGTGGAGCAGGCGTTGGGGATGCGCGAAGGCGCGTAGGGCTCGCCTTCTTCTCGTCTCCGGACCCCACCGTCATTCCAGCGAAAGCTGGAACCCATGTCGATCGTGCCTTTGCTCGTCATTCCGGCGAAGGCCGGGATCCAGGCCCGAAGCTCCCGGGCACTCTTCGCACGGTGAACCACCCCACCGTCATTCCAGCGAAAGCTGGAACCCATGTCGATCGTGCCTTTGCTCGTCATCCCGGCGAAGGCCGGGATCCAGGCCCGCAACTCCCGGGCACTCTTCGCAAGGTGAACCACCCCGCCGTCATTCCAGCGAAAGCTGGAACCCATTTTGATCTTGCTCGTGCTCGTGCTCGTGCTCGTGCTCGTGCTCTTGCTCTTGCTCTTGCTCTTGCTCGCGTTCGCTTTGCAGATCAAAAGAAGAATCACCCGCCAAGCTTCCGATCGCCTGCGGCGCTCGGGTCACTTTTCTTTGCTCGCACAAAGAAAAGTAACCCAAAGAAAGTGCGTGGTAAGTCCAACCCAATCCTACGACCGGACAGCACAAGGGCGCGCTCGCGACTCGCTAGGCCCGCGCTCGCGGCGCGGGCGTTCGGGCGATGCGCGAGCCAGTGGCTCGCAAGCACGCATCACCCTCACTCCATGGCTACGGCGCTCACCGCCGCACATCCTGTGCGGCGCCCTACGGGGCTAGCGACCTGTCGGGCTGTTCGACAGCAACAGCAACTTCAACCTCAACCTCAACTCAACCTTATCCCCTAACCCTCGCGACGACGCCCGCTGCATCCGGCCCTTCCACGAACACCGCGACCCGATCCCCCATGCGCTTGAGCACCAAGTGCGCGCGCCGTTCGCCCAGGGTGATGTTGCGGATCGAAAGTTCCTCCACACCCGCAGGCAGTCGCGGATGATCCAGCACGATCTCCGCCGCCGGGCCGTCAATGTCGATGCCCAGGCACGCCTGCAGTGACATGAACGCCGATCCCGCCGCCCACGCCTGTGGCAGGCACGCGACCGGATACGCCACCGGTGCGCCGCCAGGCACGCGCGGGAAGCCGCAGAAGAGTTCCGGCAGGCGCATGTCGAAACCCACCGCCGCCTCGAACGCGGCGCGCAGCAGGCGCACCGACGCCTCGCGTTGCCCGTAACGCGCAAGGCCCGCCGCGCACAGTGCACTGTCGTGCGGCCACACAGAACCGTTGTGGTACGACATCGGGTTGTAACGCGCCTCGCCGACGGCAAGCGTGCGCACGCCCCAGCCGCTGAAGAAATCCTGCGACATCAGCTGCGCGGACACTGCCTGCGCGCGCGCATGCTTCGGCAAGCCCATGTAAAGCAGGTGGCCGGGATTGCTCGCGCGCACCGCGCACAACGCGTTCTCGCCATCCACCGCGATGCCGTAGAAACCCGAGTCCATCCAGAAGTGCTGCTCGACCGCATCGGCAATGCGTTCGGAACGCCACAACCACTGTCGCGACGATTCCTCCTCACCCAGCGCCAGCGCGACTCGCGACATTCCGCGCATCGCCGCGAACACATACCCCTGTACTTCGACCAGCGCGATGGGGCCTTGCGGCGAACGCCCATCGGCATGGAACACCGAGTCGAAGCTGTCCTTCCAACCCTGGTTCGCAAGGCCCGTCGCTTCGCCGCGCGCGTAGTCGAGGAAGCCCAGCGGGTTCGCATCGCAGACGCGTTCGATCCACGCCGCCGCGGCCTTCAGTTCGGTCCAGATGCTGCGCACGAACACCAGGTCTCCCGTTCGTCGCGCGTACTCCGAGGCGAGCACAAGGAACAGCGGCGTCGTGTCCACGCCGCCGTAATACAGGCCGAAGGGCAGTTCGCGCAGGCGCGCCATCTCGCCCTTGCGCGTCTCGTGCATGATCTTGCCCGGGGACGCGTCCATGAAGGACGATTCCTCCTTCGCCTGGTTCTTCGCGAGGAACGCGAGCACGCCGCGCGCGAGCAGGGGGTCCAGCCACAGCGTCTGCAATGCGGTGATCACCGCATCGCGACCGAACGGCGTGGAAAACCACGGGATTCCCGCGTAGGGATACGGCCCGGTGTCGAGTTCGCTGGTCAGCAGCGCGAGGTCCGCGCGCGACCGTTCCATCCATGAATTGAACAGCGGCGCTTCGCTGCGAACGCGCGAGAGCCGTCGCTGCCGGCGCCGCATGCGCGTGCGCGCCACGCTCGCTGCGGCGCGATAACGCGAGCGCGTGGCCGGCGGCGGATGGTCGTCGGCACTGACTTCCAGGTACACCTCGTCGCGAGCACGCGACGCCAGCGTGATATCGAACATGAGCCGCCCGTCGTCCATGCGTTGCGGCGCGCGCGAGAACACGATCGACGCACGCGCCGGCGCTCCATCCAGGCCCACGTAGCCGAACGTCAGTCCGTCGTCGCGCGGATGCGGCGGCAGTTGCTGACCGCGCGCGGCGCGATGCGTGCCGCGCACTTCGAACATGTCGCGGAAATCCGCATCGCAATCGAACGCGAGGCTCAGGCGAACGTCTTCCTGGCCGTAGTTGGTCAACGCGACGCGCTCGAACAACCGGTCCGCGCAGAGGAAACGCGTGCGCTTGATGTGCACCAGCCCATGCGGCGTCGCGTCGCCACCCAGCGGCGGCAATGCGCGGTTGGTGAGGTGCGCGACGAAGAACACGTTGTCGCGCGACACCATCGAGCTCAGCAGCGCCGGCGCTGTATCGCCCAGCGTCATCCGGAAGCGCGAAAGGATGCGCGTGTCGTTGTGGAACTGGCCGTCGCCGTCGCCGACAACGTCGCCCGAACCGTTCGCGATGAGGAACGTGTCGCCGTCCTTGAGGACGTAACTGGAGAACAACGTGGCAGCTGCGGCGGGATCCATGGTCAGCGCCCGTCGAGGGAAGGTGTCATGCGGTGAGGCGGATGCGCGTGCCTCCCTGTTCCAGCACGCGCCAGTACAGTTCGACGTAACGGCGCGCCATGGCAGCGGCGGAGAAGCGCTGCTCGAAGCGCGCGCGGATGCGGCCGCGATCGTAGCGGGCTACCGAATACACGGCCTGCACGGCATGGTCCATGTCCTCGACGATGAGGCCATTCACGCCGTGGTCGAGCACTTCCGGCACCGAGCCGCAATTCCACGCGACCACCGGCGTACCGCAGGCCATGGCTTCGATCATCACCAGCCCGAACGGTTCGGGCCAGTCGATAGGGAACAGCAATGCGATGGCGCCTCCGAGGAAATCGCTCTTCTCCTCGTCGCTGATCTCTCCGATGAACTCCACGCCGGGCGTGCCCAGCAGCGGTTCGATCTCATCGTGGAAATAGGCGCGATCGACCGCATCGACCTTCGCCGCGATCCGAAGCGGCAAGCCCGCCCGGCGCGCGATCTCGATGGCGCGATCCACGCGCTTCTCCGGCGAGATTCGCCCGAGGAAGGCGAGGTATCCGCCGCGCGGCGTCGGGCTGAACTCGTACAGCTCCGCCGGAACGCCGTGGTACACGGTGCCGGCCCAGTTGACCGACGGCAGCGGACGACGCTGGTGGTCGGAGATCGACGCCAGCGGAAACTGCGGCCAGCACGCATAGGCCTGCGCAAGATCCTTCAGATCGAGGCGGCCGTGCAGCGTGGTCAGCGTGCGCCACGGCATTTCCTGGAAGAACGGGAAGTGCAGCAGGTCGATGTGGAAATGGACGATGTCGAACTCGTCAGCGCGCTGTCGCACTTCATCGAGCATGGCCAGGTGCGCGGCCAGGTCGCTCTTGAGCGGCGCCGGATCCAGGCGGATCGCCTGGTCGCGCATCGGTGCGAGCTTCGCGCTGGTCTGCGCCTCGGCGCTCGCGAACAACGTGACGTCGTGGCCTGCTTGCACGAGGGCATCGGACAGGTGCGCCACAACGCGCTCGGTTCCCCCGTACAGCTTCGGCGGGACAGCTTCGTACAAGGGGGAAATCTGCGCGATCTTCATGAATTCGTTTCTGCGGGACGCCGTCGCCGGCCCGGGCTCGCGGATGAATGGGCGAGTCCCTGGACCTTCATGCACTGGCTAGGCATCGACCTTATGGCAGGGTCATTCAAGGCGGCGTGATGCGGATGTAGGCGAAACGCAATGCGGCCGACATGAGCGCCGGCGTGCGCCGCTACGCGGGCCTGGACGGGGTATCCATCTCCAGCGCACTCAGTTCCGACAGGTGCAGCATCAGCTCCGCCAGCGTCGCGACGTCGCGATCGTTATGCGCAAGCACGCGTCGCAGATTCAGCGCCGAACCGCCACGCAGGTACGACAGCCACGCCGCGGGCGCTTCCGAGCCGGGCAGGTCGTCTTCACGCACGACGTTCAACGCGCGTCGCTCGATCGTTGCCAGCCGGCAGTTCTCCCAGCGCCCGCGATAGCGCCGCCGCGTCGGATACAGAAGGTCCACATGCGGCCGGTCCGCAAGCGGCGTGCCCATGCGGTTCAGGCGGAATCGCGTGGCGAGCAATGGCGCGTCGTAGCACTTGCCGTTGTAACTGACGAGCACCGTGTCCGGGCGCAGCCATTGCCGGAACGCGTCGAGCATCGCCGCTTCGCCGGCCATCGCGGTGATGAGCAGCTGCCGCACGCGCAACGCGCCGTCATGCCAGTCGGCGGCGCCGATCATGAAGGCACGCGTGCCGCTGCCGCCGGCCAATCCCGTCGTCTCGGTGTCGAAGAACATCAGCTGGCGTGCATCCAGCGCGTCGCGGCGGTCGAAGCGGCCGTCGATCGCGTCCTGCGGCGGCGCGAACGGCAGTCGCGCTTCGACCAGTCGCAAGCCGGGGGCGATCTCCGCGCCCGGCACGTGGCGATCGTTCGACGCGAAGCGCGGCAGAGGTTCCGGCGAAGGCGCGCGCAAGCGCAGGTGACGACGCAGGTCGTCGATGCCCGGTGCCGCAGCACGTGCCGGCGCCGCGCCCGTTGATGGCGACGCCGCGCCCGCCTGGCGCTTGAGTTGCTGCAGCCGCGCGAGGGTCAGGCTCATGCCGGCGCCAATGCCTTGAGCACGCGCAGCGCGAGCGCACGCGGCGCGGCGCTGGCGTCTTCGTCGATTGCGAGCACCGGCCCGACGCACGCGGGGCAACCGGCCTTGCAGTCGCAGCGTTCGACCAGCTCCACGGCGCGCTGCACGAGTTCGCGCTGGCGGAAATGCAATGGTTCGCTCAGGCCGACGCCGCCGGGGTAGTTGTCGTAGAGATACACGGTGGGCACGAAGCGTTCGCCGTCCTCCAGCGACACCGCGTCCTCGCCCGCGCCGCGCAACTGGCCGCGACCGCGTCCATCGGCGCTTGCGAACCATGCGCCGTTACCGTCGCCGACGGCCTTCTGCAGATCGACGCCTTCGGCCATCACCGCGAGCTTGGCGACGACGTGCAGCGCATAGCCGGCGCCGAGGAAACCATCGAGCGCTTCCTGCCGCGACGTGAAATCCGATTCGAGCACCGCAGGCGGGAGCTGCCACCACACGCTCGTCGTGTGCAGCTCCTGGTCGGGCAGCGTGACCGGGCCGTAGCCGATGTTCTCGTGCGTGTAATAGCGGATCTTCTTGTAGCCGGCGACGCGACGCACGACATGCACTTCGCCGTGATGGCAGGTGCCGCACCCGGCGGGCGAGCCGTCGAAGCGTTCGAGCACTTTCAGTTTCGTGTAGTCGATCGCGTCGGTGTAGTAATCGACATGCGTGCGCGTGACGAAGGCCTTGCGGCCGTCCCAGTCGAGTTTCTCCACCTGGTAGGGCGTGGCCTGCACCATGTAGATCGCGCCTTCGTACAGCGTCAGCGGGGCCGAGGAGAAATCGACTTCGGCGATGATCGTCTGCCGGCCTTCGGTGCGATCGACCACGACGAAGTTGCCGTCGGCCACCGAGCGCAGGCTCACCGCGTTGGCGGGATAGCTGTCGGCGATCCACTCCCAGCGGTCCTGTTCGTTGTGCACGACGCCGTCTTCGGCGAGCAGTTGCAGGTACACCTGCGGATCGACGGGGCCGAACAGTTCGCGCGCCTGGAAGGCGAGTTCGAACGCGGCGCAGCGGATGTGGTCGAGCAGGATCACCGGCTGGTCGGCGTGGATGCGCGCGTGTTCGGGCGACGCGTTCGCGAAGAACTCCGGATGACGGATGACGTACTGGTCGAGCGGATCGGAACTGGCGACCAGCACGCCGAGCGAGGGCTGCCTGCGTCGTCCCGCGCGGCCGAAGCGCTGCCACGTCGCGGCGATCGAGCCCGGATAGCCGTTGAGCACTACTGCGTCGAGCGCGCCGATGTCCACGCCCAGTTCGAGCGCGGAGGTCGACACGATGCCGTCGATGCTGCCGGCGCGCATCGCGCGTTCTGTCTCGCGGCGTTCGGTCGGCAGGTAGCCACCGCGATAGCTGCGTATGCGCACGGGCTTGCGCGGGTCGCTGTCGAAGACGTCCTTGAGGTACTTCGTGAGCACTTCGACCATCAGGCGCGACTGCGCGAATACCAGCGTCTTCAGGCCCGCCTTGATTGCCAGCCGCGCGATGAGGTTGCTCTGCGAGCGCGCCGATGCGCGCAGCCCGAGGTCGGGATTGATAACGGGCGGGTTCCAGAGCAGCACGTGCTTGTCGCCGCTGGGCGCGCCGGATTCCGTGATGGCGGTGACGTCGCGCTCAGTCAGCGCTTCGGCGTGCGCCTTCGGATTGCCGATCGTCGCCGAGCACAGGATGAACTGCGGCTTCGATCCGTAGAACGCGCAGATGCGCTGCAGGCGGCGGATCACGTTGGCCACGTGCGAACCGAACACGCCGCGGTAGCTGTGCACTTCGTCGATGACGACGTAGCGCAGGTTCTCGAAGAACTGCGCCCACTTCGTGTGGTGCGGCAGGATGCCCTGGTGGAGCATGTCGGGATTGCTCACCACGATGTCGCCGTGCAGGCGGATGGCCTGCCGCGCGTCGCCGGGCGTGTCGCCGTCGAAGGTGAAGGTGCGCACGCCGAGATTTCCCGCGGCGTTGAGTTCGAGCAGTTCGGCGACCTGGTCCTGCGCGAGCGCTTTCGTCGGAAAGAGGAACAGTGCCTTCGCGCGCTGCGTCGAGGCGGCGGCGAGCACGGGCAGCAGGTAGCACAGGCTCTTGCCCGATGCGGTGGCGGTGGCGATCACCACGTCCTCGCCCCGACGCACCGCGTGCCAGCAGTCGGCCTGGTGCGAGTACAGGCGGTCGATGCCGCGCGCCGCCAGCGCCTGCACGACGCCTTCGGGTACGTCGTCGGGCATCGGCACGCTGCGCTCGGGCCGGCCGGGTACGGTGTGCACGCCGGTGATGCGCGAGAGGTACTTGTTCTCCAGCCGTTGCGCGAGTGCGCGCCCGTCCGCGGCCGGCCGCGGGCGTTCGACCTCGGGGAAGACGGAGAGGTCGGACGGACTGCGCGCCGGCTGGCTCATGTCGATTCGTCTTGCAGTAATGGCAGGGCGTTGTAGTGGGTGTTGATCTCAAGGGATGAGATTGGGGCGGCGCAGCGATCTCCGCACGTGCAAAGCCACGCAGCATTCCATGCGTCGTCATCGCGCCTCGGCCGCCGCGCGCTAAGCTTCGCGCGACCGGCGTGGTTGCCGGTCCTTCCACCTCCGGAGTGCCCCCATGACCCGCAGTTCCCTTTCCCTCGCGGTTTCCCTGCTGCTCGCCGGCGCGATGCTCGGCGGTTGCGCGAAGCCCGCATCCGAAGAACAGGCGGCCGCGCCTGCACCTGCGGCGCAAGCCCCGGCTCCCGCCGCGGTCGCACCCGCGCCGCAGGCTGACGCCGACATCTTCCGTTTCAAGATCGGCACGCTCGACGCGGTCGCACTGCGCGACGGCACCATCGACTCGCCCAACGACGGCAAGACCTTCGGTGTCGGCCAGAAGACGGAAGACGTCGCGGCACTGCTGGCCGCCAACGGCCAGCCGACCGACGTGCTGCACCTGAGCATCCAGCCGCTGCTCGTGCGCGACGGCGAACGCACGCTGCTGTTCGACACCGGTGCCGGCGACGTGAGCTGGGCGAAGGCCGGCAAGCTGCAGGCATCGCTGGGCGCGGCCGGCGTGCAGCCGGCGCAGGTCACCGACATCCTGATTTCGCACGGCCATCCCGACCACGTCGGCGGCCTGCTGGCGAAGGACGGCGCGCTCGCCTTCCCGAACGCGACCGTGCACCTGTCGGCGCCGGAATGGGCGGCGGTCAAGGAGAACAAGGAGGCGGCGAAGCTCGTCGCGGCGATCGGCCCGAAGGTCGCGACCTTCGAACCGGGCGCGGTGGTGTTGCCGGGTGTCACGGCGGTCGCGCTGCCGGGTCACACGCCGGGGCACAGCGCGTACGAGATCGCCTCGGGCGACGAGCGCCTGCTGTACATCGGCGATGCCGCGCATCACTACATCGTGTCCGTGCAGCGTCCGGACTGGACGATCGGCTACGACACCGACGCGCCGAAGGCGCAGGCCGCGCGTCGCGCGCTGCTCAAGCGCGCCGCCGACGGCAACCTGCGCGTGTACGCGGTGCACTTCCCGTTCCCGGGACTGGGCCACGTGAAGGCGCAGGGGGATGCGTACGTGTGGGTGCCGGAGGGCTGATTCGGATTTGAGCCCCTCTCCCACCGGGAGAGGGGTTGGGGTGAGGGTCGGGGCACGCGAACACGCTCGCGTTCGCGTTTGCCTGCCTTTGCGAAATCAACATCAAGATGGGTTCCAGCTTTCGCTGGAATGACGGTGAAAGTGGTTTCGCCGTTGATGGCGTGCCCGAGCGTTACGGGCCTGGGTCCCGGCCTTCGCCGGGATGACGGTCGGGCGCGGGATGACGGTCGGGGACGGGAAGTGGGCGTCAGGAAGCCGGCCAGCGCCACAAACACCGCCGCGCGGTGCCGTGATTGCCCAGCTGATACACACCGACGGCCGCCGGTGCAAACGCGAATGCCGTGAACGGCGCCGCCTCGAGCTCGCGCAGGAACGACGCACCCGCGTGCCCCAGCGTCAGGTGCGGCGCGTAGTTCGTGTCGCTGTGATCGGGGACGAAGCGCTCGACGTAACGGATGGTCGATTCGCGGATCGCCGATCCATCGTCGTTCGGCACGAACGCCCGCGCCGTGCCGCCGGACACCGCGAGCGCCTGCGCAGCCGCGAGGCAATCGTCGGCCAGCGCCTGCAACGCCGGCGTGTTCCCGATGCGCCATGACGCGCTGCCGGTGTCGCCGTCGATCCGCACCTGCACGCTGGTCACGCCGAGCGACAACGCGAGCGGGTTGTGCGCGTTCGCGATGGGCTCGACCGAGCGGACCAGCGCTTCCAGGTCACGCTCGTACACATAGCGCTGCACCAGCGTCACGTGCGGCAGGTGGGTGGCGTCGAAGGCGAAGCCGGCGGGGTGGTCCGCACGCAGCGCGGCGTTGGCCTGGCGCGCGCGGGCCTGCGTGTCGGGATCGGGTTCGAGCAGGACGTCGATGGCGATCATGTGGCTCATCGGGCGCGACCGTGGGGAAGGTGAGGGCTGCGTCTCAAGAATGAACGGGCCCGGCCGATAGAATGCCCGACAAACCGCGATGCGCCGCGCCCCCTGGTCGCGCGCCTCGCCTTCAACCACGGCATGGAAGCCGCACGCGCGTCGAAATCGCGCAGGAAATCCGCGCTCTCCATGACCACCCGCCGCCAATTCTCGCCGCTTCGCGTGTTCCTCGCGGCCACGGTGATCCTGGTTGCGCTGGGGTTGTACGTGGTCGCCAACGCGATCCAGTTCGCGTCCGATTACCGCGCGGTCACCCACACCTATGCCGTGCTGGGGCACCTGGACCGGATCGAGTCGCTCAAGCACCAGGCCGTGGCCGAATCGCGCGGCTACCTGCTCGCCGGGCGCGAGGAGAACCGCGACAGCTTCTGGCGCATCGGCGGCGCGTTGCAGCGCGAGGCCGACCTGCTGGCCGAGCAGGTCGTCGACAATCCGGCGCAGCACCGGCGTGCGCTGGAGCTTCGGCGCACGCTCGACGCCCGGCTGCGCCTGAGCGCGCAGGCCATCACGGCCTGGCGGCCCAATGTGCCGATGCAATCGCTGCCCCTGCCGCGACTGTCGGCGATCCGCGCCGGCGACCGCGACGTGGCGCTGCGGCTGGAACAGCTGCGCACGGCAGAGAACGTACTGCTGTCGATGCGATCCAAACGCGCAGAACGCTCCGCCTGGCTGACGCTGCTCGCCGCGGGCATCGGCATTCCGCTGAGCCTGTTGCTGATCGGCCACGCGCAGCGCCAGCTCGCGCGCGAAAACCGCACGCGAAAGCAGGCCGAAGCCGCGGCGTCGGAATCGAACACCGAACTCAATGCGACCGTGCAGCAGCTGGCGCGCCTGTCCGACAGCATGGCCGCGCTCAGCCAGTATTCGGGCATGTTGCAGGGCGCTTCCGATGCGCAGGAGTTGTACGAAATCACCGCCGCCACGTTCCGCAGGTTGCTGCCGGGACTGGGCGGGCTGCTGTACGTAATCCGCGCGTCGCGCGACCACGCCGAACTCGTCGCGCAGTGGGGCGGGGCGGTGGCGCCGAACGATCCCGCGCCGGCGTTGCAGGCGTGCTGGTCGGTGCGCCGGCACGCGCCATTCGCGATGGAAGACCTGCGACATGGGCTGCGCTGTTCGCACATCGGCCGGCCGCATGGTGCCGAAGACGTGCACGGCCTCTGCGTGCCGCTGAGCGCACACGGCGAAGTCGTGGGCTGGCTGTCGTTGCAGGGCGAAGGAACCGGGCGAATCGCCGACGAATCGCTGGCGATCCGCCTGTGCGAGCAGCTGTCGCTCGCGCTGGCGAACGTGCGCCTGCGCGAAAGCCTGCGCCACCAGGCGGTACGCGATCCGCTCACGGGCCTGTTCAATCGCCGCTACCTTGAAGAATCGCTGGCGCGCGAAATCGTCCGCTGCCAGCGTCGCGATCAACCGCTGGCCGTGCTGATGCTCGACGTCGACCACTTCAAGGCCTTCAACGACCGGCACGGTCACGCGATGGGCGACGCCGCGTTGGCGGCGTTCGCGCGAATGCTGAAGACGCGTTGCCGGCCGGAGGACATCGCCTGCCGTTACGGCGGCGAGGAATTCACGCTGATCCTGCCGGAAACCGACCTTGCGACCGCGCTCGAACGCGCCGAGGACATCCGCGCCGGCGCGTCGATGCTGCGCATCGGCGACGCGGGCGACCCGATGTTGCGCATCACGGTGTCTATCGGCGTGGCGTTGATGCCGGAACACGGCGACGTCGGACTGGAGCTGATGCGCGCAGGCGATCGCGCGCTGTATCGCGCCAAGCATGAGGGGCGCGATCGGGTGGCGGTGGCGGAAGGGCGCGTGAGCGAAGGCGAGGGGCTTTCGCAGGCGATCGGGCAGCGCGTCGGCTGAGAAGCGGGTGGGGCGGCCCTGGGTCGGCATAGGCCGGGATCCAGGCCCGCAATGCCCGGGCACTCCATCAAGGGTGAACCACCTGCACCGTCATTCCAGCGAAAGCTGGAACCCATTTTGATTCTGCTTGTTCGGGCAGCGAACACCGTAGCGTTGTGCGGCGACCGCGAGTCATCGATGTAACCGCTCCGTTGCCCCTGCCCAGCCCGAACGCGCAGCGTTCGGGCGTTCGAAGGCGCGCGAACCAGTGGTTCGCAAGCGGCGCCTTCTCATCCCCAACCCCTCTCCCGATGGGAGAGGGGCTAAAACCGGCTTGCTCCCAAGCCTTCTCCCGACGCGGAAGGGGCTAAACAGCAAACACCTTCACCCATCACGGCCCGCTCTTCGCCGACCGCATTTCCTTCTCGTGCCCCGCCTTCATCTCCGCGGCGGTGACGTTGCCGTCGCCGTTGGCGTCCATCTTGCTGAACATCTGCGCCGAGGCGGCATCGTGTTCGGCGGCGGAAACCGCGCCGTCGCCGTCGGTGTCGATCTTCTTGATCTTGTCGACCGAAGACATCTTCATCTTGTCGCCGGCCTTCCCGCCCATTTTCGCGGCGTGATACGCGTCCATTTCGGCGGCCGTGACCTTGCCGTCGTTGTTGGCGTCCATCTGCGTGAACATGGTCTTGGCGCCTGCCGCGTGTTCGGCCGAACTGATGACGCCATCGTTGTTGGTGTCCATCAGCTTGGCCTTGTCGTCGCCGGCCATTGCAGCTGCCGGTACGAGCAGCAGCACGCCCAGCATTATCGAAGTGCCTGATTTCATCGCGCCCTCCCAAGGGTTGTTGTGTTTCAGGTAGCGGGAGGGTGCGCGCCGTTTCGTTCGAGATGCGTCAATTCGGCGCGAAATCGTCCGCAAGCGTTGGGCTACGTGAATGCGCCGCACCGCAACTCTTCACCGCCTCCGGCGGCGCCTGCGCCACGCGCGAGGCCGCGGCCGGCGCATTCACGTGGCGACCCGATGGCACGGCGCTTGCGCTCCTCCCGGAAGGGAGGCTTCACGCCGGGCAACTTGACGCGGGCAGCTCCCCCGGTCCGGCGATGCGGCCACCTTCCTCTTCCGTGATCGACCGCACGCTACCGGCAGGACCGGCACAGCCCGCCTCTGGCACTGTGACCCCATCCACGATCACGAGGTTGTCGAACGATGCGCCGCACCCTGGTAACCGCCGTCGCGCTGGCCCTGGCCAGCCTCAGTGCCGCTTCGATGGCGACGCCCGCAGCTTCCACTCCAACGACGGCCGCACCCACGACGGCCGCGCCCAACGCGACCGCCACCACGACGCAGCTTCCGCGCAACGTCGTGCCCACGCACTACGACGTGGCGATCACGCCCGACATCGCGAAGCTGGCGCTCGCCGGCAAGGCGACGATCACGCTGCAGGTGCTCGAAGCCACGCCGACGATCGAGCTCAATGCGCTCGACATGACGTTCGCCTCGGCGACGCTCACGCCGGTAGCTGGCAAGGGGCGCGCGCTCAAACCCGAGGTCGCCGTCGACAACGACGCGCAGACCGCGACCTTCACCTTCGACAAGCCGCTCGCGCCCGGTGCGTACCGCCTCGCACTGGACTACACCGGCAAGATCGGCACGCAGGCCAACGGCCTGTTCGCCATCGACTACGACACCGCCGCCGGCAACAAGCGCGCGCTGTTCACGCAGTTCGAAAACTCCGACGCGCGCCGCATGATCCCGTCGTGGGACGAACCCGCGCACAAGGCGACCTTCACGCTGCAGGCCGTCGTGCCGACCGGGCAGATGGCGGTGAGCAACATGCCGGCCACGTCCACGAAGGACCTTGGGAATGGCACCACGCGCGTGGAATTCGCGCCGTCGCCGAAGATGTCGACGTACCTGCTGTTCCTGTCCGTCGGCGATTTCGAGCGCGCCACCACGCAGGCCGATGGCGTCGAAGTCGGCGTGATCACGCAGCGCGGCTCAATCGACCAGGCGCGTTTCGCGCTGGATTCCTCGGCGGACGTGCTGCGCGAGTACAACACCTACTTCGGCACGCCATATCCGCTGCCCAAGCTCGACAACATCGCGTCCCCGGGCGCGAGCCAGTTCTTCAGCGCGATGGAGAACTGGGGGGCGATCTTCACCTTCGAGCATACGCTGCTGCTCGATCCCAGCATTTCCACGCAGTCCGACAAGCAGCGCGTGTTCGCCGTTGCCGCGCACGAGATCGCGCACCAATGGTTTGGCGACCTGGTGACGATGAGCTGGTGGGACGACCTGTGGCTCAACGAAGGCTTCGCGACGTGGATGGCTTCGCGCACCACGCAGAAGCTGCATCCGGAATGGAACACGCGTTTGGAAGCGATCGGCTCGCGCGAATCGGCGATGGCGCTGGACGCGGTGGAGTCGACGCACCCGGTCGTGCAGCACGTGGAAACGGTGGAGCAGGCGAGCCAGGCGTTCGACGCGATCACCTACCAGAAGGGCAGTGCGGTGATCCGCATGCTCGAAGGCTACGTCGGCGGCGACGCCTGGCGCGACGGCGTGCGCAACTACATGAAGGCGCACGCGTACGGCAACACGGTGTCGGACGACCTTTGGCGCGAGATCCAGTCCGCCGCCGGGAAGCCGGTGCTCGACATCGCGCATGATTTCACCCTGCAGCCGGGCATCCCGATGCTGCGCGTGGCGGCAGGCACGTGCGAAGGCGGCAAGACGACGCTCACGCTCACGCAGGACGAATTCACCCGCGACCGCCCCGACAAGACGCCGCTGCGCTGGCGCGTGCCGGTGATCGCGCAGTCGGCCGGCGGCGAGCCCGTACGCACGATGATCGAAGGCGGGCAGGGAACGCTCGACGTGCCCGGCTGCGGCCCGGTGATCGTCAATGCCGGCCAGACCGGCTACTACCGCGCGCTGTATGCGCCGGCGCAGTTCGCGGGGCTGCGTTCGGACTTCGCCAAACTCGAAGCGATCGACCAGCTTGGCGTGATGAACGACGTGTGGGCGCTGGGCATGGCGGGCTTGCAGGCGCCGTCCGACTACCTCGATCTGGTGAAGGCGACGCCGCGCGATGCCGATCCGCAGATCTGGGGCGACATCGCCGGCTCGCTGCGCAGCCTGGACGCGTACTACGAAGGCGATGCCACACGCCAGGCGAAGTTCCGCACGTTCGCGATCGCGCAGCTTGCGCCGGTGTTCGCGCGCGTGGGCTGGGATGCGAAGGCGGGCGAAGCCGACCCGGTGAAGGTTCTGCGCACGAAGCTGATCGAATCGCTGGGCGCGTTGGGCGATCGCAAGGTAATCGACGAGTCGCGTCGCCGCTATGACTCGCAGGAACTGCCGGGCGAGCTGCGCCGCAGCGTGCTCGGCGTGGTCGCGCGCCATGCCGACGCGGCGACGTGGGACAAGCTGCATGCAGCCGCGAAGTCCGAGAAGACGCCGCTGGTGAAGGACGAGCTGTACACGCTGCTGTCCTCAACGCAGGATGCCGCGCTCGCGCAACGCGCGCTGGATCTCGCATTGACCGACGAACCCGGCGCGACGAACAGCGCGGGCATGATCCGCACCGTCGCCGTACTGCATCCGGACCTGGCGTTCGACTTCGCCGTAGCGCATCGCGAACAGGTGGACACTAAGGTCGACTCGACATCGCGTTCGCGCTATTACCCGCGCCTGGCGAACAACTCGCTGGATCCGGCGATGGTCGGCAAGGTGCAGGCGTATGCGCAGTCGTATGTCGCGACGGGTTCGCGTCGCGCGTCGGAGAACGCGACGGCGAACATCGCGTATCGCGTTGGCGTGCGGAAGGAGCGGTTGCCCGCGATTGATGCCTGGTTGAAGAAGCACGGAAGCTGAGGCTTCGGGACTTCGATGACGGTGAAGCGATTCATCGTCATCCAGGTCGACTCAACTCATTCAACGTCATCCCGGCGAAGGCCGGGACCCAGGCCCATGACGCACGGGCACTCTCTCGACGGTCCTCCACGACACCGTCATTCCAGCGAAAGCTGGAACCCATCTTGATCTGGCTCTTGCTCTTCACTCGTCCAGCATCGAACGAAGATCAACAGCAAAATGGGTTCCAGCTTTCGCTGGAATGACGGTGAAATAGTTGGTCGCTGAGGGAGTGCCCTGACGACTTCAGCCTGGATCCCGGCCTACGCCGGGATGACGGCTACTCATGGCCAGGCTGCTCGCCAGCGACGACGCAACGCCGTCGCTTGCGCAACGCCTCAATGCGGCCGCGACCGCTCCACCATCGCCTCTACGGCCTCGATGATCCGCTCAGACGTATACGGTTTGCGCACGAGCTCGCAGTCGCGGTAATCCTGCGGAAGCGTATCGCGCGAGTAAGCCGACGCGAACGCGAACGGCACGCCGCATTCGCGCAGGCGGTTCGCCAGCGGATACACCGCTTCGCCCTGCAGGTTGATGTCGAGCAGCGCGACGTCGACGTGCTCATGGTCGGCGATCTCAAGCGCATCCGAAAGGCGCGCGGCCCCGAGGACGTGGTAGCCCGCGTCGGTCAGAAGGTCTTCCAGCGCCATTGCCAGGTACGCTTCGTCCTCGACCATCAAGACATTAGGTTTCATGAATACGCCCGGAGCCAGACACCAACGCGCATGGTGCCGCAGGCGCTCGTAACGGGAGCGTCATGATCGGATGTCCGTGCGCGTTGAGACACGCCCAACCCGTCACGTCTTCACGCCGGCAGAGCTCACGTCACCGGGTCGCGCGCGCCCCGTTCAACCAGCACGTCGTCGACGATGCGCGACAGCTGGGCGTGGTCGATCGGTTTGCGCAGCACCGTGCGGAGCATGTTGGCGGGAAGCGACGTTTCGCGGATGCGGTCGGCCAGCCCGGTGTACAGCAGTACGGGAAGCTGCGGCGCGATCGACTCCAGCGACTGCGCGAGTTGCACGCCGGTCATCGACGGCATCGAGTGGTCGGTGATGACCAGGCGGTAATGCGCCGGCGATTCGCCCACGCGCGCGAGCGCCAGCTCCGGCGTGGACACGAAATGCGCTTCCAGGCCCCAGTTCGACAGCAGCTCGCACATGAACTCGCCGACACTGTGTTCGTCGTCGACCACGAGCACGCGTCCTTCACGGCGCGCGACATCGGGCCTGTCCGAACGCCGCCGCGACGGCGTTGGTCGCGCCGAGTCGGCACACGCGGGCAACAGCACGCGGAACGAGGTTCCACGGCCGGGCTCGGTGTCCACCAGCAGATGCCCACCGTGCTCATGCACGATGCCGTGCACCGTCGCCAACCCCATCCCCGCGCCCTTGCCGGGCGGCTTGGTGGAGAAGAACGGGTCGAACATGCGTTCCAGCACGGAGCTCTCGATGCCGGGGCCGGTGTCGCCGACGCTCAGTTCGACGAACTCGCCCTCGACCGGTTGCCGGCATGCGGCGCATTGCGTCGCTTCGATGCGCGCATCGCGCAGCGAAAGCCGCAGCCGTCCTTCGCCCTGCATCGCATCGCACGCATTCACGCACAGGTTCAGTAGCACCTGGCCCAACTGCACCGGGTCGAACTGCACCGCACCCGCACCTGCCTGCACGTCCTGTTCGACTTCAATGCCCGCCGCCAATGTCGGGCCGAGTACGGCGAGGTTCTGTTCGATGCACGAAGCGACGTCGATCGCCTGCGCCTGGCCTTTCTGGCCGCGACTGAACATCAGCATCTGCTGGATCAGGTCGCGTGCGCGCTCGCACGATTGCAGCGCCTGGTCGAGATAGCCCGACATGCGCGCATCCTCGCCATCGTCGCTGCGCTCGTGCGCGAGTGCGACGTAGCCCATGATGCTGGCGAGCAGGTTGTTGAAATCGTGCGCGATGCCGCCGGTAAGGTGGCCCAATGCCTCCATCTTCTTCGCCTGCAGCAGTTGCGCTTCCAGGCGACGGCGGCGCTGTTCGGCTTCGGTGCGTTCGGTGATGTCGCGCAGGTATCCGATGAAGATCTTGCCGGAGGGGCTGTCGTCCACGCCGACGGCGAGTTCGGCCGGGAACTCCGTGCCATCGGCGCGTATCGCCATGACTTCCAGGCGCTTCTTGAGCACCGGCCCCGGGCCGCCTTCGAGATAGAGCTTGAGGCCGAACTGGTGCCGTTCCCGGAAGCGCTCCGGAATGATCGTGTCCGCGAGCGAACGCCCGATTGCATCCTTCTCGCGAATGCCGAAGCACGCTTCCGCGGCCGGGTTGAACTTCACGATCATGCCGCGTTCGTCCATGGCGATAATGCAGTCCAGCGCGGCGTTGATCGTCGCGCGCAGGTGTTCGGCGTTGCGCTGTGCGGTGTCCTCGGCGCGCTGGCGTTCGATCTCGGCGGCGGCGCGCACGGCGAAGATCTTCATCACCGATTCGATGAACTCCGGCTGCTCCAGCGGGCGACGCGAAACGATGGAGATGATTCCGAGCGCACGACCTTGCGCGTCGTTGAGCGGATAGCCCGCGTAGCTTTCGGCGCCCATTTCGATGAAGTCGTCGTCCAGCGGGAACAGCGAGCCAAGTCCGGCCGGGTACATGCGGAAGCCGTGTCCGACCACGGTGTCGCAGGCGGTGTTGGCGATCGCGTAGTCGTAGTTTTCCCGTGGCTTGTCGTCGGCGACGAAGGCGAGGATCCGCATCATCGCCATGTCGTCCTCGCGAATCTGCGCGATGAACGCGACATCCACGTCGAGGATCGCGGCGAGGTAGCGCGACAGTTCCACGAACAGATTGCGACCGTACGCGCCCGACACCGCCAGCGCGGAACTGCTCAGCGCGGTTTCGACCTGCTTGCGCCGCGTGATGTCGGTGGCGATGCCGCACACCGCGTAGGGCACCTGGTCGATGTCGAGAAGCGGGAATTTCGCCGACAGGAACGTACGCTGCTCGCCGGCGAACACGCCGCTTTCCTCGAACTCCATCGCGCGCGCTTCCAGCAGCACGAGCATGTCGTTGCGGCGCAGCGCGGCGGCCATCTCCGGCGGAAAGATGTCGCGATCGTTGCGGCCGATAAGTTCGTCGGCGTCGCGGCCGCTGAGGCGCTCGAACTCGCGATTGACGAACAGGTAGCGGCCGGCACGGTCCTTCGCGAATACCGCCGCGGAGGTGTTGTCGAGCACCTGCTGCAGACGCAGTTCGCTTTCGCGCAGGGCGCGGTTGCTGTCTTCTACATGCGTTGGGGAGCCGGTGTTCATGCCATGGCCCGGTTTGCGCGTGGAGCGAGTATAGGAAGGGGTTTCGCGATGCGGGGGCGTTGTTACAGGCTTGAAACAAAACTGCTGGGCTTTAGCCCCTCTCCCGCGGGGAGAGGGGCTGCAGGCTCAACTTCATCTACGGAACGAACATGTACCCAACGCCCCGCACCGTGCGTATCGCGCGCGGATTGTCGGGATCGACTTCCACCTTGCGACGCAAGCGCGCGATGCGGATGTCGATGGAGCGGTCGAACGGCTCCCACTCGCGATTCTTCGTCAGCGTGAGGATCGCATCGCGCGACAGCGCCTTGCCGGCGTGTTCGTGGAGCACGCGCAGCAGGTCGAACTCCATGTGCGTCACCATCACCTCGGTGCCGTCGCTGTCGTACAGCTGGTGCGAGTCGAGGTCCAGTTCGCAGCGCCCGAACGGCACGCGTCGCGCGTTCTGCGCAGGCGCTGCCGCCTGATCCGGACGTGCCTGTATGCGGCGAAGCACGCTCTTCACGCGCGCGAGCAGCTCGCGTGGATCGAAGGGTTTGGCGACGTAATCGTCGGCGCCGATCTCCAGACCGACGATGCGGTCGATCACGTCGCCAGAGCCCGTCACCATGATGATGCCGACGTCGTAACGTTCGCGCAGGAAGCGCGCCAGCGTCAGCCCGTCCTCGCCGGGCAGGCGGATGTCGAGCAGCACCAGGTCCGGCGCCTCGCGTTCGAGTTCGCGTCGCATGCCCGCGCCATCGCCTGCCTGCAACGCACGGAAACCGTGCGTCGAGAGCGCTTCGAGCAGCATCTCGCGTGTGGGGGTGTCGTCGTCGACCACCAGGACACAGGGCGTGTGGGCCATCGCCGTACCTGTCATCGCCAAGGGATTGCCGGTGGGCATCCTGCCGCATGTCGCGGGCAGTATCCGCTTCTGTTACCAACCGTTACAAATCAATCGACACGGGACATCGGACCGTTACCGGCCGTCCGTAGATTGGCCCCATGCCGGCAGTGCGCCGGCGAAGGGAGGCCAAGATGGACCGTTGCCCGCTTGTGCTGGACACGATGTACCTGAATCGGCAGGTTCGTGCGACGTACGAGCGTGTCGCACGCGCCCCGGCCAGTGGGTTTCATTTCCACACCGGCGCGGCCTATGCCGTCGAGCGCCTGCGCTATGACGCCGCCGAGCTCGCCGCGCTGCCCGACGCCTGCACAGAGCGTTTCTCCGGCGTGGGCAATCCGCTGCGCATCGGCACGATTCCTGCCGGGGCCGTGGTGCTGGACCACGCGTGCGGCGCAGGCATGGACCTGCTGCTCGCCGCGAAGGCCGCCGGCCCTGACGGACGCGCGATCGGCGTCGACCTCACCCCCGGCATGCGCGCCAGTGCGCTGCGTGCAGCGGCGCAGGCGGGATTGCTCGAGCGAGTGCGCGTCTTTGAGGGCACGTTCGAGGATCTGCCTACGGAAGACGCGAGCATTGACGTCGCGATTTCGAATGGCGTGTTGAACCTCGCGCCGGACAAGCCGCGCGTGCTGTGCGAGATCGCACGTGTGCTCAAGCCGGGCGGGCAGCTGTTCCTGGCCGACGTGGTGCTCGATCGCGACCTCGCCGACGGCGTGCGCAGCAATGCCGACCTCTGGGCGTCGTGCATTGGTGGCGCGGTGACGGAAGCGGCCTTGATGGCGCTGCTGGCCGAATGCGGATTGAGTGACGCGCAGGTGACCGAGCGCTTCGAATGCTTCGCCGGCACCGACATCGACCGCAAGTTCCACACGCACCTGCATGCGTACGGCGTCAACGTGCGCGCGCACAAGCGTTGAGTCATTCCGAATCTTGATGCAATGCCGGCCCCCGCCGGCGGCCCGCGCCGGCGATGGCGCACCAAGGAGAGTCGTCATGTTCAAGAAATACGTGATCGAACGGAACATCCCCGGCGTCGGCGCGCAGCCGATGGAAGCGCTGTGCGGCGTCGCGTTGAAGTCCAACAACGTGCTCGACGAGCTCGGTACCGACATCCAGTGGCTGCATTCCTATGTCACCAACGACAAGACCTACTGCGTGTATCTGGCGCGCGACGAAGCGTTGATCCACGAACACGCCAGACGGTCCGGCTTTCCCGCCAACTCGGTTGCCGAGGTGAAGACGGTCCTGGATCCCACCATGGCGCCGGCGTGAACGCCGTCGCCTTGATGCACCCCCGGAGTTTCGAATGAACGCTGCCACTGCCCGCACCACCGCCCCGCAATGGAATGCCGACGTCGCCGCCGCCGACAGCCAGCGCTATGCGCGCTGCATCGAAGTGTCGCGTCGCGTGCGCTGGGAGATCGATCGCGACGTGATCCGCGGTCGCGACTTCGATTTCGATCGCACGTTCCTGCCGGCGGGTTTGTCGCTGGTCGATCGACTGGATTTCCTCGACCTGGACGAGCGCCGTTTCTTTAGCCAGGTGCAGGGCCGCACGTATGCATGGATGTTTGGTCTGTGCGAGCGTTTCATCGGCGCGAAGATGCTGCAGACCTCCGGGCTGCATTGGCTCGGCGACCAGCACGCGCTGGAAGCGCTGGTGCGTTTTTCCGACGAGGAGATCAAGCACCAGGAACTGTTCCGCCGTCTGGAAGCATTGCTGGAAGCGCGCATGCCGGACGGTCACGCCAAGACGGCGCAGGCCAACGCGGTGGCGCAGTTCGTGCTGGCGCGCAGCAGCTGGGCGGTGCTGGCGCTGGTGTTCATGATCGAACTGTTCGTGCAGCGGCATTACGAAGAAAGCATCGCGCCGACGCAGGAGCTGTGCCCGCTGTGGAAGGACGTGTTCCTGTTCCACTTCAGGGAAGAGTGCCAGCACTCGATCCTGGACGAGATCGAGTGGCGCGCCGAGGACGCACGCATCACGCATGACGAACGCGATGCGGCCGTGGAAGACCTCGTCGCGCTGCTGAGCGCGGTGGACGACATCCTGCGTGCGCAGGCCGATGCGGACGCGGCGTACTTCGTCGCCGCGTGCGGACGCCCGTTCGGCATGCGACAGCAGTTGCAGTTGCTCGACGCACTGCGTCGCGCGTACCGCTGGCAGTACATCGCCTCGGGCGCGCGCCACCCGCGATTCGCGAGCGTGATGGATGAGCTGGCCACGCCCGCGCAGCGGATGCGCTTCGACGCCGCGTTGATGTCGATCGTGCCCGAAGACTGATTCGAAGTAGTTCCCCCGATTGCTTCATGCCCCACACGGCGACCGCACGCGGCCGCCGCCCGACAGGACTTGCCAAGATGAAAACGATGACCCTGATGGCCGCGCTGGCGATGGTCGCGGCGACCCACTCCATCGCCACCCGCACTGCCGTTGCGAGCGACACGACGTCCACGACCGCACCCGCGATCCGCACCTTCGACCTGCCTGCCGTGCGCGTGTACGCCACGGTCGAACGCGAGGCCCCCGCGTTCGACAGCACGGTCGCCCAGGCGCCACGCATCCACGACCTCCCCCCGGTGCGTGTGCATGCGGTTAGCGATGAGCGCGACGTGGCCGACGTGCGCAAGACGGCGCTTGCGATGCGCACGGCGACCGCGCGCCGTGCCTCGCTGGCCATCCCGCGTGGATCGTCGCGTCGCGGCCTCACGCCGCAACGCGGTGCGCCGTCGCGCATCGAGGAGCGTCTGGACAGCTGGGTCGCGCTCGGCTGCGTGGTCCGCATGCGCCTGGCGCGCGTGTGGCCGATGACGCCGTGCGGCGGTGGCTCTGCCATGCCCGGTCGCGCGGCGCGTGCGGGCACGATGATGCCGGTGTCGCTGGCGGAGCGACGAAGATGATTCGATGGTGTGCGCTCGTGCGAGTGCGAAAGGCCCCGCGATGCGGGGCTTTTCGTTTGTTGCTGCAGATGGGTTCCGAGAGTTGCCTAAGGGCGCAGGCACCGATGAAAGAGGGGAGGCTGTTTCGGTGCGGCCGATGCAAGTCCCCATTGCCGTCATCCCGGCGTTCGCCGGGATGACGGTGTGAGCGCCCAAATGCAAACGCCCCGCACGAAGCGGGGCGTTTGCCTTGCAACCTAGTGAAGCAGAAGCGGCTTACGCCTCGACCGCCTCGTCGTCCTTGTACGCATCCACCGGGATGCACGCGCACATGACGTTCTTGTCGCCGTAGACGTTGTCCACGCGGGCGACCGGCGGCCAGTACTTCTGCAGGCGCAGCGACGGCAGCGGGAAGGCGGCCAGCTCGCGCGGATACGCATGCGTCCATTCGCTCGCCGACACGGCCGTCGCGGTGTGCGGGGCGTTCTTGAGCGGGTTGTCCTCGCGATCCAGCTTGCCTTCTTCCACCGCGCGGATTTCGTCGCGGATCTGGATCATCGCGTCGATGAAGCGATCCAGCTCGTGCATCGACTCCGATTCGGTCGGCTCCACCATCAGCGTGCCAGCCACCGGGAAGCTCAGCGTCGGTGCGTGGAAGCCGAAGTCGATCAGGCGCTTGGCGACGTCTTCGGCCGATACGCCCGTCGAATCCTTCAGCGGACGCAGGTCGAGGATGCACTCGTGCGCGACGAGATCGTTGCGACCCGTGTAGAGCGTCTCATAATGCGAGGCCAGGCGCTTGGCGATGTAGTTGGCGTTGAGCAGCGCAACCTGCGTCGCGCGGCGCAGGCCGGCGGCGCCCATCATCGTCACGTACATCCAGCTGATCGGCAGGATCGAGGCCGAACCGAAGCTCGCCGCCGACACCATGCCCACATCGCCGTGGCCCACGCCCTGCGTCTTCACGCTGTCGGCGTCCAGTGCACGCGGCAGGAACGGGGCGAGGTGCGACTTCACCGCGCACGGACCGACGCCCGGGCCGCCGCCGCCGTGCGGAATGCAGAAGGTCTTGTGCAGGTTGAGGTGCGAAACGTCCGAACCCCACTTGCCCGGCTTCGCCAATCCGACGAGGGCGTTCATGTTGGCGCCGTCGGTGTACACCTGGCCGCCGTGCTTGTGGATGATCTCGCAGATCTCGACGACTTCTTCCTCGAACACGCCGTGCGTGGACGGGTAGGTCATCATGATCGCGGCGAGGCGTTCGCTGTACTTCTCGGCGGCGCGGCGGATGTCCTCGACATCGACGTTGCCGTTGCTGTCGGTCT
>Ga0209256_1000546_pt1 | contig 54037 bp, 55 predicted proteins | sample AraplaCol_mCL_r2_2_FD_184270 | JGI IMG/M metagenome (GOLD analysis project Ga0209256, IMG submission 184270) | Arabidopsis root microbial communities from North Carolina, USA - plate scrape MF_Col_mCL_r2 (SPAdes) (version 3) | ecosystem: Host-associated > Plants > Roots > Endosphere | place...
ACCGCGAATCGCTGAGCCACCAGAAGATCCCGAAGATCGCCGCGCCCACCTACAAGAGCTGGGGCGAACTGCTGACCTTCCTGCAGAAGGAAAACCTGCCGGGCTACTACCCGTACACCGGCGGCGTTTATCCGTACCGCCGCACCGGCGAAGACCCCATCCGCATGTTCGCCGGCGAAGGCACGCCGGAGCGCACCAACCGCCGCTTCCATTACCTGTCCGTCGGCCAGCCGGCCGCGCGCCTGTCCACCGCGTTCGACAGCGTCACGCTCTACGGCGAAGACCCCGCCGTGCGCCCGGACATCTTCGGCAAGATCGGCAACTCCGGCGTCAACATCGCAACGCTGGACGACATGAAGAAGCTGTACTCCGGCTTCGACCTCTGCGCGCCCAGCACCTCGGTGTCGATGACCATCAACGGCCCCGCGCCGATCATCCTGGCGATGTTCATGAACACCGCCATCGACCAGCAGGTCGAGAAGTACCTGCGCGCCGACCAGCACCGCTGGGACGAAGCGCACGACAAGATCGAAAAGATGTTCGAGGGCCGCAAGCGTCCGCAGTACAGCGGCATGCTGCCCGAAACCAACGACGGCCTCGGCCTGGGTCTGCTGGGCGTCACCGGCGACCAGATCGTCGATGCTGAAACCTACGCCAACATCAAGGCGCAGACGCTCGCCACCGTGCGCGGCACCGTGCAGGCCGACATCCTCAAGGAAGACCAGGCGCAGAACACCTGCATCTTCAGCACCGAATTCGCCCTGCGCATGATGGGCGACATCCAGCAGTACTTCGTGGACAAGAACGTCCGCAACTTCTACTCGGTGTCCATCAGCGGTTACCACATCGCCGAAGCCGGTGCGAACCCGATCAGCCAGCTGGCTTTCACCCTCAGCAACGGCTTCACCATCGTCGAGTACTACCTCGCGCGCGGCATGAAGATCGACGACTTCGCGCCCAACCTGTCGTTCTTCTTCAGCAACGGCATGGACCCCGAATACACCGTCATCGGCCGCGTCGCCCGCCGTATCTGGGCGCGCGCCATGCGCGAGCGTTACGGCGCTTCCGCACGCAGCCAGATGATGAAGTACCACATCCAGACGTCGGGCCGTTCGCTGCACGCGCAGGAAATCCAGTTCAACGACATCCGCACCACGCTGCAGGCGTTGTACGCGCTGTTCGACAACTGCAACAGCCTGCACACCAATGCGTACGACGAAGCCATCACCACGCCGACCGAAGAAAGCGTGCGCCGCGCCGTCGCCATCCAGATGATCATCAACAAGGAACTGGGGCTCAACTTCAACGAGAACCCCTGGCAGGGCAGCTTCATCGTCGACAAGCTCACCGACATCGTCGAAGAAGCCGTCTATAAGGAATTCGAAGCCATCAGCGAACGCGGCGGCGTGCTGGGCGCCATGGACACCATGTACCAGCGCGGCAAGATCCAGGAAGAAAGCCTGTACTACGAGCACAAGAAGCACGACGGCAGCCTGCCGTTGATCGGCGTGAACACCTTCCTGCCCAAGGACCACGGCGGCGACATCGTCACCGAGATCGAACTGATCCGCTCCACCGAAGGCGAGAAGGGCCAGCAGATCGACAACGTCGCCGGCTACCAGGGCAACCGCAATGGGTTTGCTTCTGAGGGGCTGAAGTCGCTACAGGCCACCGCGCGCGAACGCCGTAACGTCTTCGCGAGTTTGATGGAGGCGGTGAAGACGCATTCGTTGGGGCAGATTAGTCATGCGCTGTATGACGTCGGTGGGGAGTACCGGCGGAATATGTAGTACACGCACTCCTTGCACGAGAAAGGCCCGCTCCCTGCGGGCCTTTTCTCGTCCTGCCTGGGAGCTACAGTTAACTCGTTCTGAGGTCTGCCAGGAGGAGCTTCGCTCTTGCAGTGAGAGCTGCCTCGCCTTCCCGCTCTTTTATAACCTTTTCGAAAGCTCTTTTCGCCTCTTTGGCTTCGAGGGATGAGCTCGATCCAATCTCGAGAAACATCTTTTGCCTAATGCGCGCCTTGTCATGCCTAGTCTTGGCGAGTCCGATTGCTTCTCTATAAAGAGTCTCGCCACGCTTGGCCTTGCCGCGTCTGAAGTTAATTAGACCGAGCGTCGCCGTTAAGTAAGCGTCCTTATGGAGCGCCTGTGAAACACGGGAGACACATTGCTCCGCCTCATCGAGTCTTCCGAGTTCGGCGAGGGCGAAGGCGGTGTTGTTCATGAGTCCAACATCTTTCAGTGACGCTAAATCGCTTAATAGGAAGTTATCGAGTAAGCGGTGGAGGCTGACATCTTCGTTTCGATTTAGGCCGTATATGCCGCTAAGGGACTGAACAAGCCACTTGGCAAGCGATTCGCCGATAGTGGGGTCCTTGACCAGTTCTTCAGCTAAGGAGAGAGCTTCGCGCCTTGCGTCGGTCTGAATCAATGCTCCGATATGAAATCCGTAGATGTCACAGATCTGCGGATCTCGCGCTATTGCGCGCTCAGTGTCGCTTTCGAGTATGGGGCTTGTAATGCCGCGAAGAAGGCTCGGTTTTCCGAGCGTCGAAACGAGCTGAGCGATGTTCCTGGCAACAACGAGGTCTTCCCTGCTGCCGGCTTGTCCACTCACTGCAAGCGCATACTTAAAGGATTCGAGGCTTTGAGTTTTGTTGCCCTTCTTCGCGTATGCGACTCCTAGGTTGTTCCAGATTGACGCCGAATTCTCAAAAGCGCCCTGCCGCTTCAGTGCCCCGATGCATTCGTCAATAGCACCAAGCTTCAATAGAGAGCGTGCAAGTCGGCTCCAAATCGCCGGTTCTCTTTGTTCGAACTGCACAAAGTATCTAATGCTGTTAATCGTGTCGGAGTCGCGATTAAGCATGTAGCCGACATCTGCTAGTGCGAGGATTGCGCTCCTATTGAGCGGGTCCAGGGCGACGGATCGTTTCAAGCAACTAAACGCCTTTTTGGCGTTGTTCGCTCCCAAGTAAGCGAGTCCGAGATTGGAATAAGCGACGGATGAGTGCGGCCTCTCAGAAAGCGCCATCCAGAACGCCTTAATTGCATTCTGGAACTCTCGCTTGAACAACAGTATGCCGCCCTGGAAAAGGCGCTCGGCATAACCATCTGGCTCGAGCTCAATTGCATGTGCCACCCATCTTTCGGCACCAGCTAAATCCTGTCCCAATACGCACATCGAGGCGAGCCGCAGGGCGGAGTGGGAGTCGGTCGCCGACAAGCGAGCGAATGCTTCTTGCGCAAGCTTCTTATTCCCTGACCGAAGAAGATTCTCTCCAGTCTTCCTAAGGAAGAAGCTTCTGCTATCGAGGGCGGCCGCGCGACGAAGGGACTCGCCTTCCGCTTCGAGCTGTCCAACGGCTCGCTGAAGATTCGCGAGGCGATTGTGGAAAGTGGCGGAGTCGTCAAACCTCGCTTCCTTCCGTTGGAATGCCTCTAAGCGTTCCTTCGCCGCATCTTCGAACTTGCGACCTTCTTCAACGTGCTGACCGAGTGAGAAGCACGCTTTCTCGATCTCGGCCATCTCACTGATGTCCGCTATCGGCGGCGAGACAAACGCGAGCGGATTGCCGCCATCCTCAGCAAGAACGATCTCGAACTTGGCTGGGGCGATAGACAGTGCTGGCGGGGTGTCTGGGGCCTTAGGGGCGTCCATCCGGACCTCCAATCATCTTTGATGTAGGGGTGAACAGACCCGCGCCTTTCGCCCGGGCGGACTCGCGCTTTCTTGCCCGCCTTACAGCCGCCTGTTCAGCCTTGAGCTTAGCAACAGCCTCATTTTCCAGGCACCGTATCGCCGACCAAATGCGCCTCCGAACCCCTTCTAGCGTGATGGTGCGGGATCGGAAATTGAGGGATGTCATCTGGAGGACGAGGTCGTTGACGATATCGAGGATTGCGAGAGGAACAGATGAAGCATCAGGCGGAAACTTGAGAGGGGAGAAGCCTGCGAGCAGCTTCGGGGCGTGGTTATCCCATACGGCGTCAAGGGTCGGCGAATTGATGTGGCCGGCGAGCTGATATTGCAAGATGCCAAGGTGGCGAGGAAAGTCTGGATTGAGGTCAACGTACGCCGAAAGGAAGTCATCTTCGGCGAATAACTCGAACAGCATGCCGCCGAGCGCGTATATGTCTGTCAATACTGCTAGATCACGTCTGCCGGCGAACCCACAGAATGTCTCCGGAGCCGAGTAGGAGCCTAGGCCTACCGGGCCTGCGTACGCGGGCAGATAGGGGGTTGAGTCCAAGGCTGCGGCCGTCCCGAGATCAATCGCCACTAGTCCAGAGATGTCCGAATCGTGCTCTCGACGGAAGTTGTCAACCTTGATGTCACGATGGCAGATGTGACGATGGTGGAGGGCCTCGACGGCCAAAACCACTTCATTGAACAGGCGTAGCTTCAGGATTGCTCTCGAAGGATCTTGCCGCAGAAAGAACTCGTCGATGTCGGCGTCATACCATTCCGTAATGAAGTACTTGGCGGCAACCTTATAAGGAGCGGAGTTCGTTCCGATGTCGAACTCGAAGGTCGATATCGGCGACAAGACTTGTAGGCAACGCGCAGCGCCCAGAAGCTTTGTCAGAAGCTGATGTTCCCGGTCGAAGCAGGCGAGCCTGAACGCATCCATCTTTGCGGGGTCAAGGTCGAAGAACTTGAGCGCCACCGGCTTCTGCTCAACTTTGTCAAACGCGCGGAAAACCAGTGAGAAGTTGCCGCGCTTCTTTCCGTGAGGCATGTTCACGAGCGCGATGTCGACGAATCGCCCATCAAGTGCCGTCAGCCCCTGAAGCTCGTCGACCAGTCGTTGGCTATTTGCGCTGAGCACCCGCTCCTCCCCTGAGCGTTTCTTTGCCTCAGTGTTTCATTTTTGGTGTGGCTTCGCAAAGCTTCCGCTGGCGAAGACGGGCTCGGCTGCCTTAGCCTGCACGCGCTCCGATTCCGTTACTTCTCCTTCGTCGGTACCCCCTCGGCGTCGCCGTTCCTCGCGTCACTGTTGCCCGATCTTTCGGGGGGGGGCTTGGCCGCCACCGCCAGCGTAGCCCCGTAAGCGAAGCGCACCCGGGATGTGAGCTAGAGAGAAGGCGCGTCAATTGACGCGCCTTCTCTCGTTCTGGGCTGTTAGTTCTGCTGCTTCGGCGGCAACTTCTCTTCCTTGCCGACGGTCACGGAACCGCTCCCACCACCAGGCCCTCCGCCGCAGCTGGCGACACAGCCGCCACCGCCGCCGTAACCGCCGCCGCCGCCGCCGCTGCCACCGCCACCGCCACCGCCGGTGCCATTCTGCATCGGACGGGCATTCGAACCTTCCCATCGACCGGACACTGTCTGCCTGTAATCGACGCATGATCGGGCGTTGCAGATGATCATGACGACACTTGGGCCCAACGGAGGCGCCACTACGCGATCAATTGGCGCCAGGTTGTTGTCGATGGCCGCCCGTGTTGCGGGATCAGGCATCGGGTTTCGTAGCTGGCAATTGCCGCAGAAGAAGGGGCCTCGCCTCCATTCGGCTAGAGCAGCGAACGATGCGCCGGCCACGATGATGCTGACGAGCAGCAGTGCGGCGACTAGCTTGAAGCGTCTATTCACAGCAATTTGCATGGATCAACCTCGCTTGTTTTTCAGCGTTGATTACATCGGTGGGGGACAGGTTCTGTTTCAGGTAGTCGAGCGAGCGCTGGGAAACCGCGCTTTCGTCTGAGAGTTCGACCGCCCGGTAGTACGCGAACGCCTTGACTGGGTCGCGGTCCGTCAGGACGCCGTGTTCGTAGGTATTCGACAGGTCGAGCAAGGCGTCGATGCTCCCGTTGGCCGCCTGCGTGTTCATGAAGGCCATCGCTTTGCGCTTGTACTTCGAGACCTCTTCGGGATGCCGGAGCCAATCGACGGGCGGCCCGAGTACGCCTTCGGGGCTTGCCGAATAGAGGGATTGCGCATCGACGTTGCCGGCGTCGGCGGCGGTTTCGAGCCACTTGCCCGCCGCTGCGTAGTCCTCTGGAGCGAGGCTTTGGCAGTCCGAAGGAACCAGCGCGGTCGGGTTCGAGTTCGGTGCGTTCCGCTTCGCGGTATCCGTGCGCACTCGGCAATCGTTTGCTTTCACGAAGATTGCGAGCGCGGCCGACATGTCCCCGGATCTCGCGGCGGGCATTAGCGAGTCGATGACTTGCGCTGCATCGCCCGTTATCGGCGTGAGCGTGGAGAGGGCTGTGTAGTGCGCCGTTTTCCGCTGCGAGGTATTGCCTTGCGCCACGCCTTTCTGATTCACGCTTCCGACGGATGGTGCGTCAGGCGTCGCGTTCAGATGTGATGTCGGAGCGCGCGGCGCGGCAGTCAGATCTGCATTCGGTCCGGGCCGGCTGACGAATGTCAGTACCGCAAAAGCGGCGAGAAGTACCATCGCTGCCACGACAAGTGTCTTGTTCCGCACAAGCGCCCCCTGAACTCATTCGTTCGCCGCAACCTATCGACGTTTCGAAGCGAGCCGCAATGCGTGCAAGTCGCATCACCGAGGCAGAGTTGGGATTCTGTGCGATGTCTCAGCATTCGCCGCGTGGCTTGCGCATAGAGGGTGAAGGGAGAAACCAAGCGGTGCTTGAGCTTGGCCAGCTTGGCTATGTCATTTGCACGACCGAAGCATGCGCAATCGGCTGCGACAAAGGCTTATTGCCCACCCGCAACCACCCCAACAAACTCGCCCCAAGGAGCGTAGAAGCTCCGCAAACAGCGGTAACCCGCCACCGATTCTGAGGCGGGTTTCTTATGCCCGGATCACGGGCATAAGTCCGACGCAGTGCAGTTCCGCGTCGGGAGGGCGGCTAATACAACACCTCGCAAGAGGAAATACGCCCGCCGACTGTTTGCGGCTTCTAACCTCCCGACACCTTGCGCCGAATCCCCGGCGCAAGCCCGGCTGGTTTGCTGGAGACACCGCATGAGCAAGGACACTCGTTCCATCCCCGCCGCATTCCGCGGCTACCTGTTGCCCCGTTCCTCGTACCAATCGCTGATCGACACCTGCGACCAACTGCGCCTGCTGTCGGAATTCACGCAGTCCCGCAGCAGCTTCCCCGAACGCCTCTTCATTCAAGCCGACGCCCTGGCCGAACTCTTCAGCCGCGCCGCGGCCCACATGGAGCTGGCCCTGTCCGTCATCGTCCCCGACGGCCCCGAGCCCACCTGACCCCACCGGCCCGTACCACTGCGGGCCCTGCCTCCGTCGCATCGCGAACGAGTGGCCTCGCCCTCGCCGATCCCTCTTCCTGTTTACGTCCCTCGGCCCTGCTTGCCGTGGGCAGATCGTGGCGCGGCAGACTTCGTGCATGGCCTGGGTCAAGGTCGTTTGCAAACTGGCTAATGCCTTCTTCGACCGACTGATAGGGAGTGGGCGTAACGATAATCTAGTCATTCACGCGATGTGGCCTCATCGCAACCCCGAGCAGCTTCAACTTTTCAGACATGTCGTCATTTTTCGGATCAATCTCATATTCAGGTCAGGTTGCTGTCGTTAGCTTCGATCTCAGATGAACTGCGTGTTCATCGACCGCCGAATACGCGGCGGGTGACATCCAGTAAGGAGAAGCGCAATGCGTGATCTGAGTCAGCAAGAAGTCAATGCAGTCAGTGGTGGCGGGCTTTCGGATGAATCGGCCGGCACTCTGGTCGGTGGCTTCATCGGCAGCGCCTTCGGCGGCGGCGCCCTCGGTGGAATGATTGGCGGCTTCATCGGCGGGTGGCTTGGTAGCAGCGGCGCCGTAAGTGGCGGCAGAGACATTCGCCTGAAGTACGCAGTCCAGTAATACGGTGGGCTGGGTCCGTAAGGTCGGCCCCAGCCCTCCTTTCAGCATGACGAGATGATGCATGGAAACTGCACGACCAATCGTGATGTTCTTTGTACTGTTGCTACTGCTCCTGCCGCTCGAGCGCGTCGTGCCGAGCAAGGTGTTTCCACTGGCTGGCGGTATTGCGGCGTTGATCTCGTACTACGTTGCGGAGTGGGCGATTCGAAAAGTCCAATCGCTTACAAGCAAACGCCAAAGGCCTCGCTAAGGAAGCAACAGGCCGTCTGCAAGCCGGAGATGTGCTTCTTGTGAGACGGGATGGCATGTCGTAGTTCTTCATCATGCTTTCCATCACATTCTCGCGCGATGGGAACACTGCGCAGAACTATGGGCCCATCAAGGTGTTACAAGTTGGGCGAGAATCTCATTCGTTGATGAGTAGAGACATGAGCGCAGCTAAGTCCGGCACTCTCTTCTTCGTGGTATTCGTTTCCATCTCCGCTGGGCAACGCGTTGTTGAAGGTCATAGCTGGGCAGAGAGCGTAGTGCGCGACATTGTTACTGCGCTCGTCGCTGCGGTCATATTTGTCGCGCTGGCGAAGCTGATTAGCCAGCGTAGCCCGGGTAAGCGGAGCGCACCCGAGTCACTCGAGGGTTGAAGCGACTCCCTGAAGCGAAGCCGTTTAGTTCGGAATAGCTGCGGACGTCAGAGCAAATGGGCACTGCGATTCGGAAAGTTCTAATTTTCGAGTTGCGTCTGCGGCACTAGCGTCGCCACTGGAAGAGGCACTCATCCCGCTGTCCAGGCGCAATCCGCCAGATCGCAGCGTCAGCCCTCTGAGCAAGGGAGAGGAAGCAATGAGTGAGGATCGTCGTTCCATTCGTACCCTTACCGATGATGAGGTCGCCGCAGTCTCCGGCGGCAACTGGATCGTCCTGATGGCGGCCATCGGTGCGGCAGACGTCATCAATGACTTCATGAACGGACTTTCCGACGGATTCTGTCAACGGGCCAACTAAGGTCGAACTTTCAGGAGGCGAAAGATGAGAGAACTAAGCGAAGTTGAAGTAAAGGCAGTAAGCGGCACCGGGATCGCCTACGACGTTGGCCACTGGCTTGGCGATGCGTTAGGCGGCGCATGAAACTCCGCCATGGAGCGGATCTACAACGCTCCGTTCGAACGCCAATTGGGCTAACAGGGAGTGGCGGCTGGCCGGCTACTGGTTGGCCAGCCGCAAAGTCATGAGAAACGGAAGCTATCTAAGCTGGGTATTGCTGGCGCTCGGGATCTATTTCGTCGCGGATCTCTTCTACCTTGTGTTTGTCACTCACCAGAACTGGACGTGGTGGGAGGCGTTCAAGGGGCCGTTCTTCATTGGTGCCTGGGCAGTAGTCCGCTTCTACCCGTGAGGGCGCCGAGCCCACCGATTTGGACGACGCCCTTCCCGCAGGAGAGAGATGAGATGAATCGTGTCGAGCAAGGGCTGATCGTCGGGATCTTGGTCCTTGTTATGTCATTCCCACTGAAGGCTGTGGTTCCCGAGGATCTCTTGATCTGGGCACTCGCAGCGGTGGCTGGGGCATCAGCATGGTGTGCCAGATGCTTCGCAGAACGAAAGAATCGAAAGTGAGATGCGTCTTGCAGGATCACCACTAGGGAAACATGGAAGTCGTTCTACAGTCCGAGTCGTCCGAGTGCGGCCTTGCTTGCCTCGCCATGGTCGCCTCACATCACCATTCGCCCGTTGGATTGCGGGATCTACGAGCGAGGTTTCCGCTTTCGTTGAAGGGCGCACCACTCAAACGACTGATCGCCATTGCGGGCGAACTGGGCTTCACGTGCCGTGCCCTTCGACTTGAGCTGGAAGATCTTTCCAAGCTTTCCTGTCCCGCGATACTCCACTGGGATCTGAATCACTACGTCGTCTTCGCAGGAATCAAGGGCGGCAAGGCCATCCTCCACGACCCGGCGCTGGGCCGGCGTGTATTGCCGCTGGCCGAAGTCTCGACGCATTTCACCGGAATTGCGCTCGAGTTGGCGTCCGCACCTGATTTCAAGTGTCAGGTTGCCGCGCCTTCCATCTCCATCCGCCAATTGACCGGGCGCACTTCGGGCTTGTGGCGTGCCTTGGCGCTGATCCTGTTGTTGTCAGTCGCGCTGCAGGCCTTCGTCTTGCTGGCGCCGTTCTTCATGCAGTGGGTGGTCGATCAGGTTCTGGTATCGGCCGACCGTGAACTGCTTACGGTTCTGGGGCTGGGCTTCGGGTTGGCGTTGCTGCTGCAGGTCGCCATCGGTCTTCTGCGCGGCTGGTCCGTCGTCTATCTCTCGACGAGGTTGGGGCTGCAATGGATGGGCAACGTGTTCACGCATTTGTTGAAGCTGCCGCTGGACTTCTTCGAAAAGCGCCATCTGGGCGACGTGGTCTCCAGGATGGGCGCAGTGCAGACGATCCAGAGGACGCTGACCACCAGCTTTGTCGAGGCGATCATCGACGGGCTCATGGCCGTGGTCACACTCGGCATGATGCTGCTGTATAGCTGGAAGCTGGCGCTGGTTACGCTGCTTGCGGTGGCTTTGTATCTGGCGCTGCGTGGGCTGGTGTATCGGCCGGTGCGGGATGGAACCGAACGACAACTCGTCAAGGCGGCGAAGCAACAGACGCATCTGCTGGAGTCCATCCGCGGCATCCAGTCCGTCAAGGTTGCAGGCTGTGAGCCGGTGCGCAGGTCGACGTATCTGAACCTGATGCACGACACGGTCAATCAGGACTTGAGACTGGCGCGCTTCGGCCTGGGCTTCAGCTCGGCCAGCCAGCTCATCTTCGGCGTCGAACGTATTGCCGTCATCTGGATCGGTGCCGTCCTTGCACTTCAGAACGTTTTCTCGGTCGGCATGCTGGTGGCGTACCTGGCCTACAAGGACCAGTTCGCCCAGCGCGTATCCAGCCTGATCGACAAGTGGGTTGAGTTCCGGATGCTTCGCCTGCACGGCGAGCGGCTTGCCGACATCGTTCTGGCCGAACCAGAGCAAGACCACGGTTTGATCGCGCAGAGCAGCGATGCATCAGTGTGCGCAGGACTGGAAGTCACCGGCCTCAGCTTCCGCTACGCCGAAGGTGAGCCGTGGGTGCTAAGCGACTGCAACTTCACCGTGGAGGATGGTGAGTCGGTCGCCATAGTGGGGGCGTCCGGCTGCGGCAAGACCACGCTGGTCAAGCTGCTGCTGGGACTGCTCGCGCCCACGCAGGGCTCCATCGCTTTGGGCGGATGGGCCATTGACCGCCTGGGGCATCGCCAATACCGGCAGATGGTCGGTGCGGTGATGCAGGACGACCAGCTTTTCGCGGGCAGCATCGCCGAGAACATCGCGTTCGGCGATGACGGCTACGACCAGCATCGCGTGGAAGACGCTGCGCGCATGGCTTCGATTCACGACGAGATCGTCGCCATGCCGATGGGCTATCACAGTCTCATCGGGGACATGGGGACCACGCTGTCCGGTGGCCAGAAGCAGCGGGTCATCCTTGCCCGCGCGCTCTACCGCCAACCGCGAATCCTGTTCCTGGACGAAGCGACGAGCCACCTCGATGTGGAACGCGAGCGCTTGGTAAACGAAGCGGTGTGCGGCATGAAGCTCACGCGGATCATCATCGCGCATCGACCAGAGACTATCGCCAGCGCCGACCGCGTGCTGGTCATGCATGGCGGGCGCATCGTGCAGGAGCTACTGCGTTCGCCGGAACGCGCAACGTCGCCGATCGCTGTGCCGGCGGCATAGGGGAGATGAGCTGATGGAACTCTTGACCGTATCGCCGGCCGGTGTGGGCTTCTATGCCGCCGGCATGTTGGAGGTGTTGGCGGCGTGGCTGTTTTTCCGGCGTCCCGGAGTTTCGTTCTGGACGTTCGCACCAATCTGGCGGGCCGGCCGCCATCTCTACCCTGCCGGTGTCGCGCTTTGGGTAAGTAGCAGCATATTCATGCTGGTCGGCATCGGGCTCGTCTCTTATCAGTCGAGCGCAGGGAGATGCCTGCATTGAGCGGAAGTCTGTTTCGCTCCGAGGTTCTGGAGGCCAAACGCAGCAGCCAGTTGGGTGGCATATCACTGGCGCAGCCGTTGCGGTTGTGGCTGCTGACGGCGTTCGCGGTGTTGGCGGCCTCCGTGATCGTCGGATTCCTGTTCCTGGGTGAGTACAGCCGTCGTTCCCGGGTTACGGGGCAGCTGATCCCCAATCTTGGCCTGTCCACCGTGGTATCACCGGCGGCTGGTGTCGTAGCGGACGTATTTCCGGAAGAAGGAAATCGGATTCAGCGAAGTGTCGCGCTGGTTCGAATCGAGATTCCTCGCGCGATGGCGGATGGACAGGATTCCTTGGCCGCGATCCGCGAAGGGCTGGACGTTCGCTCCGCCAGTGTGGTTTCGCTGGGACGTGCACAGGTGACACAGATCGACGCGCAGCAGGCCGGCACCCGTCGGCAGTTGGCGGCGGCGCGGCAGGAACTGCGGCAGGTCGAGCAATCAATCGAGACTCGCCGCGAGCAGGTACGACTTGGACGCGACACGGTGGATCGTTACCGCCGTATAGCCGGCGAGAAGTACGTCAGCCAGGTTCAGGTGGACCAGCAGGAACAGGCAGCTCTGGAACTCATGAACGAGCAGCAGGCCCTGGAGCGTCAATCCACGTCGATCCGCCGCAACATCGCGCAGATGGAGCAGACGCTTCAGGAACTGCCCGCGCAGCGCGCTGCGCAGGTGGCCGCCACGGAGCGCGATCAAGCGCTTATCGGTCAGGAGCGCGTGCAGCAGGAGACTGGCGGCGAGTTGGTGATCAAGGCACCCGTGGGCGGACTGGTGTCCAGTCGTCTGGTCGAACCCGGTCAGGCGGTGCAGGCAGGGCAAGCGCTGCTTAGCGTCTTGCCGGAAGGCTCGACGCTGGAGGCTCAGTTGCTGGTGCCCAGTCGTGCCATTGGCTTCATCGAACCGGGCAATACGGTGTTGCTTCGCTACCAGGCGTATCCGTATCAGAAGTTCGGGCATCACCTAGGACGCGTAACCCGTGTCTCACGCAGTGCCGTTAATCCGGGCGAGTCGAGCGCGCTGGCTGGCAGCGGGCAAGCCACCGAGCCTTATTACCGTGTCCTCGTAGCCTTGGATGCGCAGGCCGTGATGGCCTACGGCAAGCCGGAGGCGCTACGTCCTGGCATGACGCTGGAAGCCGATATTCTGAGTGAACGCCGCAAGCTCTATGAGTGGCTGCTCGAGCCTTTGTACTCACTGCGCGGGACCATGGATTCCAACCCGCCGTGACTATCGACATTGACGTCCCCTCGGCAGTGCGAACTAGAGTGGGCCCGTTTGGACTTCGCGGGACGCCAGCCATAGGGCAGGGCGGCTGCGATCCACCCGCCCAACCCGGAGCCGCGCAATGACCACCCGCCGTGACCTGCTCAAGTTCAGCGCACTCGCCGCCGCCGCTTCGGCGCTGCCATCGTTCGCATTCGCCAAAGACGCCAAGCCCGTCGGCAAGGCCGCGAAGCCGCTGAACATCCTCATCCTCGGCGGCACCGGGTTCACCGGGCCGTTCCAGGTGGCTTATGCGCTGGCGCGCGGGCACAAGGTGACGCTGTTCAACCGCGGCAAGAAGCCATCGCCCGAATGGCCCGGCCATGTGGAGCAGCTGTTCGGCGATCGCAACACGGGCGATCTCAAGTCGCTGCAGGGCCGCAAGTGGGACGTGTGCATCGACAACCCCACCAGCCTGCCGTTCTGGGTGCGCGATGCGGGCAAGGTGCTGGCCGGCAACGTCGGGCAGTACCTCTTCATCTCGACGATCTCGGTGTATGCCGACGGCAGCAAGCCCAGCATCGACGAGGACGGCGCGCTCGCCGTCTACAAGGGCAAGGACGCGATGGCCGAAACGCAGGAGTCGCTGCGCGCCGACATCGAAAACCTCTACGGCCCGCTCAAGGCGCTGAGCGAGGCCGAAGCGCACAAGCAGTTCGGCAAGCGCGTGACGATCGTGCGTCCGGGTTACATCGTTGGCCCGCGCGACGAGACCGACCGCTTCACGTACTGGCCGCATCGCGTCGCGCAGGGCGGCGAAATGCTGGTGCCGGGCGATGGCCTCGATCCCGTGCAGATCATCGACGGTCGCGATCTGGGTGAATGGATGATCCGGCTGGCGGAAGCGGGGACGATCGGTACGTTCAACGCCGTCGGCCCGGAGAAGCCGCTGACGATGGACGCGATGCTGCATACCTGCCAGAAGGCCACGGGCGGCAAGCCGACGTACACGCATGTCACGCCGGAGTTCCTCGAAGCGCAGAAGGCGCCTGAACTGCCGATCTGGGTGTCGCGAAAGGACGGCGAGTTCGCGGGCTACGGCGCGGTGAGCAATGCGCGTGCGATCGCGGCTGGGCTGACGTATCGCCCGCTGGAGACCACGGTGACCGACCTCATGAGCTGGTTCCGCAGCCAGCCGGCCGAACGCCAGGCGACATTGAAGGCCGGGCTCACGCGGGAGCAGGAAGCGACGCTGCTCAAGGCGTGGCATGCGCAGAATGGCGCGTAGCCGGTTGGCGTGGCGGGCCGCTCACGCATTCCAACGCTGATGCTCGCTACGCTCCACGCCACACCGCATCCACGAAGGAACGTCGCCATGCTCACGCTCTACGGATTTTCGAAGGTCAACGCGATGGCACGCGGCATGACCCGCGACCTGCGCGTGCTGTGGGCGCTGGAAGAGATGCAGCTGCCGTTCGAGATCGCCGGTATGGACCATCCGGCGCACGATCTGAGCACGCCGGCGTATCGCCAGCTCAGCCCCTTCGAACAGATACCGTCGATCGATGACGACGGGTTGGTGCTGTCGGAATCGGCCGCCATTGTTTTCTACCTTGCGAAGAAATCCGGTCGCCTGATTCCCGCCGACCGCGACGGCGAAACGCAGGTGATGCGCTGGTCGTTCGCCGCGATGAACACGGTCGAGCCGCCGTTGCAGGGACTGCTGCTGCTCGACTGGACGGCGAAGGGCGAGTGCCCCAAGCACCGCGAGTTCCTGGTCGGCTGGTCGCACCGTGTGCTGGGGAACCTGGAGCGCTGGCTCGCCGATCGCCAGTTCGTCGCGACGGAAGAATTCACCGTCGCCGACCTCCTGATGGTGCACGTGCTCAGGGGCATCCAGGATGCGGAATTGCTCGCGCCGTATCCGGGGCTGGTGGCGTATCGCGACCGGTGCCTGGCGCGGCCGGCATGGCAGCGAACCCTCGAGGCGTATTGCGCGCGGGTGGAGGCGGCGTAGGTCGAGAGGCGCGTGGGTTGGATCCGCCTTCACGGGGATGACGGCACGTTGACGTGCCGATGCCCTGTCCGCTGACCCGCATCCCCGCCGTTGGCTACCTGTGCGGCCTTCCGCCGCCGGAGGTTCGCATGGACGGTCGACTCCTTGCGGCGGTGCTCGCCGTGGCATGCGTGATGGGGCTGGGCGGCTGCAAGCCCGGGCAGGGGAGCGATGCCGAGAAGCAGCGCCAGGCGCTCACGCAACGCGCGGAAGGCTACAAGCGCGACGCCATCCAGTCGCCCCTGCTCACGCCCGAGCGCAAGACGGAATTGCAGCAACTTGCGACCGAGGTCCGCGCCTGGCAGGCGAAGACCGGCCGCAGCGACCTGCGCGTCACCAAGGACAACTTCACGGCCGCGCGCATGAACGACGGCGGCGGCGCGGGCGGCTGCGAGGACTGCCCCGGCTATCGCGTGGATGGCGACCGCATCTGCTTCCTCGAGATCGAAGGCGAGTGCCCCGTGGACGACGGCAGCGACCTGCAACTGGGCCGCGTCTGCGTCTATACGTGCATCTGGATCGGCAGCGAAGTGGAGCCGATGCGCAAGGGCGGGTGATGTGCCCCGAAGCCATGTCTGTCCCGTAGCCCGGGTAAGCGAAGCGCACCGGGGTCGCTTCAACGCCACGCGAAGTTCGACGCAATCCCGGGTGCGGCCTTCGGCCTTACCCGGGCTACCGGAAATGAAAAAGGCCCGGAATCACCCGGGCCTTTTTTCTGGAACCTGTGCGACGCGGAAGGCGTCAGACCGGCGCGAAGCCCTTGGAGGCCTTCTTGTCGCGCTTCTCGGCCTTCTTTTCCTTCATCGTCTTCGCCGGTTTCTTCTTCTGTTCCTTCTTCTGGTCCATGCCCTTCATGAGGCGCTCCCTGGGTGCGGTTGTGCGGTGGTAGTGGTCAGCGTGCGAAGTATGCGCCAGCCGCAAGCGCGCCGCGCGTGCCCTGCGCCCGTCACGGCGCAGTGGCCTAAACTAGGCAGCCCACGCAGCAGACCGCTCGACGCCCCATGATCACCAACGACGTTCTGCGCAGCATCCGCTACATGCTCGATCTCAGCGACCAGCGCGTGGTGGAGATCACCCAGCTGGCCGATCCGGGGTTCGCGCTCGACAAGGCCGACGTTCAGGCCTTCCTGCGCCGGGAAGACGATCCCGAGTACGCCGACTGCAGCGACGCCGTGCTCGCGCGGTTCCTCGACGGCCTGGTGGTGTACTGCCGCGGCCGCGACGAGCGCCTGCCGGCGCGCCCGCCGGAAACGCGCGTCACCAACAACGTGGTGCTGAAGAAGCTGCGGGTCGCGTTCGAACTGAAGGATGTGGACATGCACGCGGCGTTCGAAGCCGCGGGCTGGCCGGTGTCCAAGCCGGAACTGACGGCGCTGTTCCGCCAGCCGGGCCACGCCAATTACCGCGTGTGCGGCGACCAGCTGCTGCGCAATTTCCTGAAGGGCCTGACGATGCGCGTGCGCGGCGACTGACGCCGCGTCGCGTTAGAACCGCTCGCCCACCGGCAGGTAGCGCCATTCGCCGGGCGGCATCTTCGCCAGCGACACCTTGCCGATGCGCAGTCGCCGCATCGCGACCACCCGCAGGCCGACCTGCGCGCACATGTCCGGGATCTGCCCGGGCTGCACGTCCTTGAGGGCGAAACGCAGGCGGAACTCGTTCTGCCAGCTGACCTTGCACGGCGCCAGCTCGCGGCCCTGGAAACGCAGGCCATGGTTGAGGCGGCGCAGGCCGTACGGTGCGATGTCGCCGGACACCTCGACGATGTATTCCTGCTCGATCTGCGCGGCGTCCTCGCTGAGGCGACGCCACACGCGGCCATCCTGGGTCAGCACCATCAGCCCGCTGGCCGCGGCCTCCAGCGGAACCAGCGGCGTCAGTCGGTCGAAATGGCGCTGCAGCAGGCGCACGCCGCTGGCATCTTCGGCCCAGCGCCGGGCGGGCGTGACCAGCGCGGCCGCCGGCTGGCGCCCGGCGATGGTGTCGAAGCCGGCCGGCTTGTGCAGCAGCATCGTGGCGGGCTCCGGCGCCTCCAGGGCGGCATCCGGATCCAGCTCGACCCGCTCGGTCGTAACGGCATGCCGTGGCGCCTCGATGACCTGGCCGTCCACCCGAACCCAGCCGTTCTCGATGTAGCGCTGGGCATCGGCGCGCGAACACCCGACCAGTTCGGCCAAACGTTTGGAGAGTCGGACGGGATCGCTCATCGGGGTTTCGTGGGGTGTCGCGGTGGGGGCGCTACTTTGGCACACGGCGCGTTGGCGCATCGGGAAAAAGACGTCGTCCGGAGAGGAACGCCCACCGGCTCGTTGTTCCGGGCGCTACCATCACAACGTCATGGAATCCGCGGGGGGCGGAATGAACGGACTCAAGCGTGTGGCGAACCGGCGCAGCGATGCGCTCTCGCGTGTCGGCTGGGATCAGCTCGAAATCCTCCTCGCGGCGTACTACCGCAGCGAAGGCTATGAGGTCGAACACGTCGGCACCGGCGCGACCGGAACGAAGTTCGACGGCGGCATCGACCTGAAGCTGCGCCGCGGCGAGCAGTTCATCATCGTGCAGTGCAAGCACTGGAACGCGATGAAGGTGCCGCACAACGCGGTGCACGAACTGCTGGGGCTGATGGTCAATGAAGGCGCCACCGGCGCGATCCTCGCCAACAGCGGCGAGTTCACGAAACACGCGATCGAGTCCGCGCAGAAGCTGGGGCACGTGCAGCTGATCGACGGCGACGAGTTGCGCATGATGCTCGGGCCGATCCGCGAGCCGGCACCGGCGTTCGAGTCGGTTCGCATCGGCGCGGCCGATGGCGTTCCGGCGGGCGTGGCGCGTCGTATTGGCGAGCGGTTGCTGTCGGCCACCGAGGACCGTATCCGTTACGGCAGCGGTGCGAGGCGTGGTCGGCGTTCGGCGACTCGCGATCTCGTGACGGTCATGGCGATAAAACTGGTGGCCGGCTTGCTGTTCATGGCCTTCATGCTGTTGATGTATCAGGTCTTCATGAAGACAGTCATGAGTTCGTTGTCGCAGATCGGACAGCCGGCAGCGGTCGCGCCGGTCGCGCCGGCTCCAGCGCAATCCGTGCACGCTGCAGCCACCACGCAAGCACTTTCGGATCCCTGCCGCGAGATCATCGACGCGAAGTCCGGCAGCTATATCGATCATTGCGCATCAACCGGAAACGTCCCGCGCGCGACCGACGATCACGACCGCAAGCAACAACGCCGCGCCGAAGAAGCGATGAACGTCATCTCCGATTCCACTCCGGAGCTTTGAGCGCCAGAACATCCACTCACGACCACATGCAGGGGCGATATGGACGGAGCAGGGCAAGGGGCATCGCAACACGATGAGCAGACGCGCGCGGCGGCGCCAATCGAAGTGCCGCCGGATCTGTGGCGGCTGTACACGTACCTGGGCGACAAGTGCGACAGCTACTCGCGCAGTTCGTTCGAAGACTTCGGGCTGCTGTTCTCGACCGGCGCGATGGCCGCCTGGGTTCCGGTGTCGGCGCAGTTTCCGCCGGAAACGCTTGGACACTGGGCGCCGCTGACCGGCTTCGTCGCGATCCTGTTCTTCATCGCCATCGTCGGCACGCGCACGCTCGCCAAACAGGCGCTGGTCCAGTATTACCTCGCGCATATCGCGCGCGTCGAAACGCGCATCGCCGCGCGGTTGCCGGCGGGTGATGACGATACGTTCTCGTTCGGCCGCCGGTGGTCGCAGTGGCAGTCGGCGCATTACGAGCCGCTGATGCAGCGCTTCCTGCTGCTGTTCGCGATCTTCCTTTCCGTCGTGCCGACGGCGGCGCTGTGGCTCGGTTCGGGCCGCGCGCAGGCCTTGATCTACCTGTGCTGCTTCATCGTGGCCGGCGGGATCTACGCATCTGCCGCGGGCCGGTTGCGCGGCGCGGCGATGGCGGATGCGTGAGCCGATGATGGAAGCTGCGTTGAACGCGAGGGATCGCACGGATCTCGGCAGCCGCATCCTCAAGGTCAACCACGCCGGGGAGTTCGGTGCCATCGGCATTTATAGCGGCCAGATTGCCGTCGCCCGCTTCATCGCGCCGAGCCTGGTTCCCGAACTCGTCGAGTTCCGTTCGCACGAGCGACGTCACAGGGAAATCTTCGGGGCCGAACTGGCGCGTCGGGGTCGCCGGCGGTGCCGGAGTTACTGGCTGTGCGGTTTCGGCGGGCTGGCGCTTGGATTGATGACCGGCGTGCTGGGCCGTTCGGCGATATCGGCAACTACCGTGGCGGTCGAGCACGTCGTGCTCCGGCATCTGGAACACCAGCTTGCGCTGCTGCACGGTACGGACGCGGCGGCATGCGAGGCGATCGGCGCCATCGTCGAGGAGGAGCGGGCGCACCACGACCAGGCCGCGTCGCAGGTGGCCGAGAGCGGGCTGCTGTACCGCGTACTGAAGCCGCTGGTCGCGATGGCAACGGAATCGGTGATCTGGATGGGCATGAAACTCTGATCGAACGTTGTTGCGTCCGTCAGTCGCCGCTCGCCTCACGCGCCGCTTCGGACGGTGCAGCATCGTCGGCACGGTGGATGCACCTGCGCGCGGGATCTTCACCATCGGCATCCTGCACGCATTCGCTTTCATTGGCGCGCGCGGCGAAAGGAAGATGCCCGGGCGCAGGCGCGTCCCGTCTCGATGAGCGGTAGTAGTGCTCGCTGGCCGCGCGCCGGATTTCGGGCGGCGCGAACGCCAGCGGGCAATCCGCGCGGGCGGCGTGGCTGCCCAGCAACGCGAACACCAGGCAGAGGCAGGGCAGGGACTTCATCGTGGGCGCTCCGGACCAGTCGGCTGCCAGCCTCGCAAGGTGCCGGCGCGTTCTCTATCCGGATCGTGCTTTCAGATCTCCGAGTGCCCTCATGATGGGCGGCAAGAACACGCTGCATCGCGAATAATGCAGGCCCGCGAACCCGACCCGCCCCATGTCCATCCTCCTCACCGACTTCGCCCGCCCGCGCCTGTTCCCGCGCGAGCCGCGGCGCAACACCATCCAGGACTGCACGCCGGAGCAGTTCGAACGACATCTCAACGGCGTTCCGCCGCTGAAGGTACTCGACGGCTACGCGCCGTTCTGCAAGTTGCACGTGCACAGCAACTGGACGTCGACGAAGTGCCTCGCGGTGCCGATCACCGACGACAACCGCCACCTGCTTCGCACCGACTACGACGCGCGCACGCGCGACGAACTACCGGTGCTGGTGCGCTGGTTCGAAGGCCTGGAGCCGCCGGTCGCGAACTACCTCATCGTCATCCTCTACAGCCGCGAGCAACTGGCGAAAGAGGGCACGGACATCGACGCCGACTGGGGCGTCGTCGGCTGCATGTACACCGCCGAACCCGTCGAGACGCCGATGGCGCCGATCACCATCATGCGCAATGCGCTGGGCGTGGAAGAAGGCGGATCCGGCGTGACGCTGGACCGCGAGGCGTACCTCCGTAGCGTGGAGTTCTGGCGGACGCATGCGAACTGGCGGGGGTGAAGGGGTGCCGGGGCCGCAACCGCGCTACTCTTCGCGCGGGGAGCGGCCAGGGCTGGCCGATGGGGGAGTTCCATGGGGTTGAAGGTATCCGTTGCCGCGCTGGTGTTCCTGCTGCCGCTGACGACATCGAGCCTGGCAGCGACGGTGCCTGGCTTTCGGGAAAACGTGCACGTGCCGGTGGCGCGTACCGATGACGAACGCGAGCGTGCTGCGGCCACGGCCTACGCGCTGCGCCGCGAAGGCGCGATTTCAAAAGCGCAGACCACCGATGATTTCGCCGGCACGCGCAAGGCGCTTGCCGGGCTCATGGCCGAGCCGCGCTTCACGGCCTCGTCGGCCAGCGAGCAGCGCGACGTGGTTTCCGCAGCGGCGTGGGTCGAGACCCGCTCGGGCCACGTGGCGGAAGCCGCGGAGTTCTACCGCCGCGCAGTGCAGCTCGATCCCGGCGATCCGGATGACTGGCATCGGTTGTCGATGGCCGAGGACCTTCTCGGCCACCACGACGCCGCGGCGGACGCCCTCATCCGCATCCTGCACGATTGGCCGCATCTGACTGATGCGCTGTCGGCCGGGAACGTACTCAATGTGGTCGATCATCTTCCGCGAGAATCGGACAAGCGCCTGGCGTTGATGTCCGCACTGTTCGAGGCCAACTGGAAGCGCGAGGAGGAATCGGCGAGCGAGCTGTGGCGCGAGCTGGCCCTCACGCTGATCGAGCAGGGACGAAGCGATGAAGCACGGGACGTGATCGCACGCATCGCATGGCCCGACACGTTGATGAGCATGCAGGCTGATCGCCGCTTCGATGGCACCGTCCCGTCCGACCCAGCCTATGTCGTGCAGTCGCTGGCGGAGTTGATCGAGCGCCTGGCGGTACTTTCGCGCGAAAACCCACGCAACCTTTATACGCAGCATGAGTGGATCAAGGCGCTGTTGGCGGCGGGCCGTCATGAGGAAGTCCTCGAACTCACCGACGACATCCTCGCGCGCATCGCGGCAGAAACGCCCGAGCAGACGGCCTTCCACGACAGCGATGACCAGAACTTCACGCAGCTTTATCGCTCCCGTGCGCTCTGGCGCGCTGGTCGACTCGATGAAGCGGAGGCCGCGCTCAAGCGTGCCAGCGAGCTGCCACAGTTCGGTGAGCCCAACATTGGCCAGAAGCTCAGCCTAGGCAACTGGTACAACGGCCGCATGCGGGCGGATGAAGCGATCGACACGGTCTCGCACCTACCTGCGATGGCCGAGCGCGACGACTTCACGCGGCAAGCGGCGATCCTGATGCACGCCGATCTTCTCAAGGGCGACAAACGGCGGGCTGATCACCACCTAAGCACCGTTCGCGAAGGGGTGGAAGGCGCGGAGGAAATCGTCACGACGGCGCTTCTACGCTCAGGCCGACTCGACGAAGCCGCCCAACTGTTTATCCACCGGCTTGAAGCGCCGAGCCTGCGTAGCGCCGCGTTGCTGGCCGCGCAGGACAAGCGCACGCCCCCCGACTTGCCCGGCAATGCCGTTTATCGCCACAACTGGGACGAGATGATGGCGCGTGCGGATGTGCAGGCAGCGCTCGACGCCGTCGGCCGCGTGCAGTCGTACGAAGTCTGGTGATGCGTTCGTAACGCGACTGCGGCCGTGGAAAACCACACGGAATGCTAGAGTTCGCCCGTCCCCGACACATTCGAGCACCGCCCATGAACCACACCGCCTTCTATCCCATCGGCACACCCGGAACGCCCTGGGGCGCGGCGGAGAAGGCGCAGTGGCTGTCGTCGCAGGTGCGTCATCGCAGCTACGCGGACGAAGTGGTGTCGGCCATCGAACCGCTGCGTGCCGATTTCGATGTCGTTGAGTACGGGCGGCTGGAATACGGCGATGAACTCTTCCCGCTGCTGGCGATTCGCAGCCGCGACTGGAATGATGCCTTGCCGGTCGCGCTCGTCACCGGTGGCGTGCATGGTTACGAAACCAGCGGCGTGCACGGCGCGCTGCAATTCGTGCGCGAGCATGCGGCGGATTTCGCCGGGCGCGTGAACCTGCTGGTCGCGCCGTGCATCAGTCCGTGGGCGTACGAGCGCATCCACCGCTGGAATCCGGACGCGATCGATCCGAACCGTTCGTTCCGCGAAAACAGCCCGTCGCAGGAGTCCGCAGCGCTGATGCGCCTGGTCGCGCCGATTCGCGATCGCGCGTTGTTGCATATCGACCTGCACGAAACCACCGACACGGATGAATCCGAGTTTCGCCCAGCGCTCGCCGCGCGCGATGGCAAGCCGTTCGAGCCCGATGGCATTCCCGACGGCTTCTACCTCGTCGACGACAGCGAGCATCCGCAGCCGGAATTCCAGAAGGCGGTTATCGACGCAGTGGCGAAGGTCACGCACATCGCGCCCAGCGATGCGCAGGGCCGCATCATCGGCTCGCCCGTCGTCGCGCCGGGCGTCATCGAGTACGCGCTGCGCAAGCTCGGCCTGTGCGCGGGCGTGACCGAAGCGCGCTACAAGACGACGACCGAGGTGTATCCGGACAGCCCGCGCGCCACGCCGGAGCAATGCAACGAAGCGCAGGCCGTCGCCGTGCGCGCGGCGCTGGAGTACGCGCTCGCGCACAAGTAGGCCGCACAAACTGGCCAGTACGCCGGTTGCATCGCGTTCCCTTCGAGACGCCACCATGCCCAATCCGCATCGCCGCAGATTCCTCGCCGAAACCGCCATCGCGCTGGCCGCCGCTCCGTTCATCAGCACCAGCGCGACGCGCGAGAAATCGCGGCAGTCGCGCAAGCTCGGCGTTGCGGTTTGTGGGTTGGGAAAGCTCAGCGAGAACCAGATCGCGCCTGCGTTGCTGAAGACGCAGAACTGCCGGCTCGCGGGCATCGTCACCGGGACGCCCGCGAAAGCGGCGGCGTGGAAGGCGAAGTACGGCATTCCCGACGCCAACGTGTATTCGTACGACACGATGCACCGCATGGCCGACAACCCGGACATCGACTTCGTCTACGTCGTCACGCCCAATGCGCTGCACGCGCAGCACACCATCGCCGCGGCGAAGGCGGGCAAACACGTGTTCTGCGAGAAACCGCTGGAAATCTCGGTCGAACGCTGCCAGTCGATGATCGACGCCTGCCGCAACGCAGGCCGCCTGCTTGGCACGGCGTATCGCTGCCAGTACGACCCGCACCATCTGGAATGCATCCGCCTGGTGCGCGAGGAAACGTTCGGAAAGCCGACCATCGTGCAGGCGGGCTTCGCGATCGATGTGGGCGATCCGGCGCAGTGGCGCCTCAAGCGCGAACTCGCCGGCGGCGGTGCGCTGATGGACGTGGGCATCTATGCATTGCAGGCGACGCGATATCTCACCGGCGAGGAGCCCGTGCTGGTATCGGCGATCGAGACGAAGACAGATCCGGTGAAGTTCGCGCAGGTCGACGAAACCATCGCGTGGACCACGAAGTTCCCCAGCGGCGTGGTCGCGTATTGCAGCACCAGCTACAAGGCTGGGCGCATCCAGAACCTGCGCGTGAATGCGGAGCGCGGATGGTTCGAACTGGACCCTGCGTTCTTCTACGACGGAAACCATGGACGTCGCAGCGACGGGAAGGAAATCCGGTTTCCCGAGATCGACCTGTTCGCGGCGGAAATGGACGATTTCGCGCGGTGCATCCTGGAGAGCCAGCCGACGAAGGTGCCGGGTGAGGAAGGCCTGCGCGATGTCCGCATCATGCAGGCGATCTATGAGTCGGTGCGGACGGGCAGGGCGGTGGCGTTGGGGTGAAGGAAGAAGCCTCACCGAATGGACGGGCGAGCAAAGCCGTCATCCCGGCGAAGGCCGGGATCCTGGCTGGCAACGCTCGGGCACTCTCTCAGTGTCGACTCGTTTCACCGTCATACTCGCGAAGGCGGGGATCCATGCTCCAGGTGCATCACGGCCTTCGGAGAACGTGATGCATTCACGGTTGGATTCCCGCCTTCGCGGGAATGACAGCTGTCACGTCATTCCAGCGAAAGCTGGAACCCATTTTGATTTTCGCTTCATGCGCAGGTGGCAAGAGGCAACCGCGCAGTGTTGTCGGGCAAGCGTGGGTCACCGCTCTCGCTCCGTTGCCCCTCACCCCAACCCCTCTCCCGGTGGGAGAGGGGCTTAAACCACGTTATCGTCGTCACACCCCACACAAGGCCCCCACATGCTCCGCCAGCGCCTGGCCGTCGTCGCCATCGTCCTGTCCACCGTCACTGCATCGGCCTTCGGCGCAACGCCCATCGTCGGCGCGTACTACCCGGGCGGAAACGCTGCGCGCTATCCGGTGTCGAACATCCCGGCCGACACCGTGACGCATCTGTTCTACGCGTTCGCGCGCATCGAGGATGGCCGCTGCGTGGTCGACAAGGACGCGCCCGCGCACTTCAAACAACTCGCAACGCTGAAGAAGCAGCATCCGGCGCTGCGCACGATCATCTCCATCGGCGGCTGGGAAGCCGGCGGTTTCTCCGACGCCGCGCTGACGGACGAAAGCCGAAAGCGCTTCGTGTCCTCGTGCGTGTCCATGTTCTTCGACACTCATCGCGGAAGTTTCGATGGGGTGGACCTCGACTGGGAATTTCCGGTGTACGGCGGCCCGAAGGAAATCGCCGCGCGCCCGGAGGATCGCGAGAACATGACGCTGCTGGCGAAGGAGTTCCGCCGCCAGCTCGACGCGAAAGCAAAGCCGCGCGGCCAGTCGTACCTGCTCACCGCCGCACTGCCGGCCGGGCGCATGCAATCGGCGGGGCCGTACGATCCGGCGAAGAGTTACGACCTCAAGGCGCTTGGCGAAGTGCTCGATTTCGTCAACCTGATGACCTACGACATGGGCACCGCGTTCTCCAGCGTGTCCACGTTCAATGCGCCGCTGCGCGAAGTGGCCAACGATCCGCTGCCGCCCGAACTGCGTCGCGCCAACAACGTCGAAGGCGCGGTCGATTTCTACCTGCAACACGGCGTGCCTGCCGACAAGCTCGTGCTCGGCGTGCCGTTCTACGGACGCGGTTTCCGCGTGAGAAGTGCGGCGAACGACGGGCTCTATCAGTCCTACAGCGGCCCGTACGCCGCCGGCGACTGGCGCGACATCCAGTCGAAGCTGCTGGCCGATCCGAAATGGACGCAGCACTGGCACGACGTCGCGCAGACGCCGTACCTCTTCAATGCCGACGGGAACGTGTTCGTGAGCTACGAGGACGCGAAGTCCATCGCGCTGCGCTCGCAGCTGGCGAAGGAGCGCGGACTGCGCGGCGTCTTCATGTGGGAACTCACCGGCGACGACGACCAGCGCAGCCTGTTGAAGGCGATGGCGGCGCCGTTCGCTCCCGGACAAGGCACGCCGGTGCGGTGAATCGCATGTGAAGTTTCGCGCGCAGGGGCGGGGGCACAATGGCGGCTCCTCATCCGAGGCGGCTTCCATGTCCCAACACACCGATGACATGGCGACGTTGCAGACGCTGCTCGATCGCCTGGTGAAGTTCCGCCTGCCGCGCGCGATGGCGCTGAAAGAGCGCGTCGATGCCGGCGAACGAATGACCGACAGCGACATCGCCTTCATGAAGGACGCGCTGGAAGACGCGCAGAACGGACAACAGTTCGTCGCGCGCAACCCGGAGTTCCACTCGCTCGGCGTGCAGCTGGTGCAGCTCTACGAGGAGATCGTGGAGAAGGCGACGGAGAACGAGAAGAAGGCCGCGGACGGCGCCTGATCGGCCGTCCGCTGCGCCCTTACTTCGACGGTGCGCGCGGCAGCGCGGCCAGCGTCTGCGTGGCGACGGCGTCGAGGTTCAACTTGCCGGCGTCCTTGGCCTTCATCGAACCGCGATAGAGCGCGCGCCACAGCACGCGGATGTCCGACGGCTGGATGACTTCGACCTGCAGGCCGCCTTCGATGGTGTCGACGGTATGCACCTTGAACGTCGGCACGCCGTCCGTGCCCTTGGAGAGGATCTGCGAGCATCCGTACGGTCCGCATTCCACGGCGCTTTCGCGCACGACGCCGCCCTGCTGCGTGCGCTCGGTGACGCTGGTCTGCTGCACGTTGTCGACGCCGACCCGATACGCGACGGCGAGGTCGGCCTTTCGCACATCATCGATGCGGCGATAGCCCTTGGCCTGCAGCGCCTTGTCGAGCGACGCCTGCAGGCGGGTGCGGAACGCGGGATCCTGTGCGCGCTGGTCGAGTTCGGCCTTCAGCTGCGGCGGCATCGGAACCCAGGCATAGGTCGCGCCGGGCAGGGTCGTGGCGCCCTTGGAGACTTCGACCTGTGCGGTCGGCTGTTTGCGCGATTGCGCGTCCGCGTACGAGATGGGCATGGCGAGCAGCGTGCCGCAGACGAGCGCGAAGGCGAGCATTCTCATGGTGCGTCCCCGACCGGAAGGTGGCGTCACTGTGGTGGCGGGCGCATTAGGGCGGCGTGAGGCGCTGCCACGACGCCGGCGTCCACGAATCGCCCGCCCCCGATGCGCTAGGTTGGCCGGGTCCGCGAAGGAGGTTCCATGCGCAATCTAGATTTCAGTTCCTGGCAGGCGGTGCTGTCGACGCTGGTCGGCCTGGCGGTGATCACGCTGATCGGCGTGGGCATCCGGCTGATCGTGATGCAGATCGTGCAGGCGCGACGCGAGCGCGAGAACCGGCAGATCAACGAGCGCCTGCGCACGCTCATCGCCGCATACAAGACGCTGGGCGGCTCGTTCACCGGCGATCTTTCGGTCGACCCGACGCACCTGCGCGATGTGCAGCGGCGGGGCATGGCGTCCGCTGATGTGGCGCCGGCCGATGACGAGCCGGGTAACGCCGAGCTGGCGTGGCCGAGTTCGGATCGTTCGCGCCGCATCCGCGATGCGGTGGAAGGCGCGCTGTCGGACATCCTGCTGCTGGGTACCGACGAACAGGTGCGGCTGGCGGCGCGCGCGGCGGAGGAAATGGTCGCGGGCCGGCCGGTGCACACGGCGGAGCTGGTGGTGTCGCTGCGCGATTTCATCCGCGGCGTGCTGGATCTGGATCCGGTGCCGTCGGGCCTGGCGATTCCCCGGCAGGGACCGAGCCGGCCGTCGTCTGCTTCAAAGGGAAAAGGCGATGGCGCGCGCGAGGAAGGAAAGCAGGGCGGCCGCGGGGGCGGGATGGGCGGTGGCGGAATGGGCGGCGGGCTCGCCGCGGGCGGCCTCGGGATGGGGCTGGGCGCGGGGCTGACGGATGAGACGGATCAGGATGGGCGGTAAGAGGCGACCCACCGTCATCCCGGCGAAGGCCGGGATCCAGCCTGTCACGACATCACACTTGACTCGTCATTCCAGCGAAAGCTGGAACCCATGTTGATCTTCGCCGCATGCAGGTGACGAGAGAGCAATTGCGCAGCGCTGTGCGGCAGCTGCAGCTCACTGTTGCGGCTTCGTTGCCCAACCCCTCTCCCGAGGGCAGAGGGGCTCAAAAGCCGTCATCCCCGCGAAGGCGGGGATCCATGCGTCCGGCGCATCACGGCCTTCGAAGGACGTGATGAGTTCATGGGTGGATTCCCGCCTTCGCGGGAATGACAGCTGGAAGCGCTCCGCAGTAAAGGAAGGAAGACGGGCTACACGCCCGCTTACTTCTTCTCCAGCGCCGCCACCGCGTCCAGCGTTTCCTTCACGTGCTTCTGCGGATTGAGGTCCGAGTAGACGTGCGTGATCGTGCCGTTCGGCGCGATGACGTACGAGGTGCGGTCCGACCACTCCGGCTTTTTGTCGAGGATCGCGTCGTACTGCTTGGCGATCTTCGCGCCGGTGTCGGCGGCGACCGGGAACTTGCCGCCGCAGTGTTCGGTGGACTTGGAGAACGCCGCGAGCTGGTCGGTGTTGCCGGCGGTGATGCCGATGACCGTGGCCTTCTCGGCCTTGAACTTCTCGATGGCCTCGGAGAACAGGTGCGCTTCGAGGTTGCAGCCCGGGGTGAACGCGGCGGGGAAGAAATAGACCACGACCGGGCCCTTCTTCAGCGCATCGGACAGTTTGAACGTGAAGGGCTCGCCGGCGAGGTAGGCCGGGGCGCTGAATTCGGGCGCCTTGGCACCGGTCTTCAGGGCGGCCACGGCGGGCGCGGCGAGCGCGACGGTGACGACGAGGCCGGCGACGGCCTGCTTCAACAGATGCTTCATGACGCGCTCCAGTGCGGACGGGTGTGCATACGATACGGGTTTCGTCGCTCGCGTACGGCCGGGCCGCCGGCGCCGGTCAGGCGCGCGCGAGCATCGGCGCCTTGCGGGCCCGCTTGACGGCGTACATCGCCGCGTCGGCGCGGGCGATCAGGGTTTCGGGATCCGGCTGTTCGTCGCCGGCCACCACCGCACCGACGCTGGCGCCGTCGTAGGCCACGACGACGGTGCCCAGGTCGATCGAACGGCGCGTGCATTCGGCCAGCCGGTCGCGGAAGGCCGCGACGCTGTCCGGTCCCTCGGCGTGCGCCACCGTGCCGACCACCACGAATTCGTCGCCACCCAGTCGCGCGGCGAAGTCGTCGGCGCGCAACGCGCCTTGCAGCGTGCGGCCGATCGCCGCGAGGAAGCGGTCGCCGGCTTCGTGGCCGTGGCGGTCGTTGATCGCCTTGAAGCCGTCCAGGTCGATGAAGGCCACCACCAGCGCCTCGTGCTGGCGCTGGCAATGCGCGATGCGGCGCGTGAGTTCGAGCATCAGCGCACGCCGGTTCGGCAGGCCGGTCACTGTGTCGACCAGCGCGCTCGCGGCCAGCGCGGCGTTGGCTTCCTGCAGGCGGTCGACGAGGCGTTCGCGTTCCAGCTGCTGGCCGATCAGGCGCGAAAACATGTGCAGGGCGCGCTGCGCGTCGTCGGCCAGCGGCAGCTGGCGCGCGCTCGCCGCGCACAGCGTGCCGTAGAGCGTTCCGTCCTCCAGCCGCACCGGCGTGCTGACGTAGGTGTGGATGCCCAGTGCCCGCGCGGCATCGGAATCGCCCCAGCGCGAGGGCACGTCGTCGGTGTACGCGCAGCCTTCGTCGAGGGCGCGCTGGCACAGCGTGTCCGACCAGGGCACGGTCAGCGACTCGGGGATCAGCAACCGCTGCGTGTTGCGCGCGAACAGCACGTGCTGCACGCCGGCGTCGGCGTCGACCGAGGTGAGGTAGGTCGACTCCATGCCGGTCAACGCCTCGAGCACTTCCAGCAAGGGGCGCACCAGTTCCTCCAGCGTGCGCGCACCGGTTACCGCATCGGCGATCCGGGCGAAGGGAAGGGCGGTAACGGAGGCGCTTGCGGTTTCCATGGCGACATTATCGGCACGGACCCGCCGCGCTGCACCTTCATGCCGCATCCGGTGACAATCGGGCGATGTCGAATCCGAACCCGTTCCTGCGGCTGCTCTGGCCGATCTCCCTGATCGTGCTGCCCCTGATCCTTGTGCTCGGCCTCGCATGGGCGGTGTGGTCGGGGTGGGTGCGTATTCCCGAAGCGTGGAATCCCTGGGCGCCGCTGCGCATCGACGCGCCGCCGAACCTGCTCACGCGCTTCAAGCTGGATCGGGCGGCGGGCGATCGCGCCGCCTGCCAGACTGCGCTCGCGCAGGCCGACATGCATCTGACGCCCGTGGACGACCGCGTCACCGGTGAGCATTGCGGCTTCACCAACGCGGTGCGCATCGAGCGCACGAGCGTGGCGGTCGGATCGGACTTCACCCTGAGCTGCCGCGCGGCACTTTCGCTGGCCATGTGGGAACGCCACGTGCTGCAGCAGGCGGCGCAGGCGAACCTCGGCGCGCGCGTGGTGCGGATCGAACACCTGGGCTCGTACGCATGCCGCAACATCTACGGCGAACAGGGGCGCCGGCGCAGCCAGCATGCGACGGCAGATGCGCTGGACATCGCCGGCTTCGTCATGGACGACGGACGACGCGTGCGCGTGCTGGCGGATTGGCCGTCGACGCAACGCAATGCCGCTCCTGCATCAGCGTCTTCGGAAGCGGTCACCCCATCAGGCGAAGAAGCCCGCTTCCTGCGCGCCCTGCACGACGGGGCGTGCGGATACTTCGATGTCGTGCTCGGCCCCGACTACAACCGGGCTCATGCGGATCATTTCCACTTCGACCGCGGGACGGTGCGGGTTTGCAGGTGATCGGCAATCCGCACGTTCCGGCGCCGACATCACGCCATCTTCGCTCACACCGGAACGACAACCCCGCGTCTAACGTCGTTCGCAACGAAGACTGCGTACGGAGTTGTTGCCATGTTGAAGTGGGCCATCATTTTCGCCGTCATCGGCCTGATCGCCGGCGCGCTGGGTTTCAGCGGGGCCGCAGGTGCGGCGATGGGCATCGCCAAGCTGCTGTTCTGGGTGGGGCTGGTGATCGCCGTCGTGCTTTTCATTCTGGGCGTGACCATCGCCAAGAAAGTGACGTGATTCAGGGGTGACGTAGTCACCACCGCCGCCGGTGCGTGGGGCATCGGCGGCGGTTCTTTTCCGGTCGCAGCACGCCGACCCGGAAACCGCCTCGCGCCCGCCGTCCGTCGCGCCAGTACACCGGATCGCCGCACCGCGCGCGCGGCGTCACGCATTCGCCGTTATCCTCGCCGGCACGTTCCGACCACCGCCGCGGAGGACTCCATGACCGACACGCCACGTCGCAAGGCCAGCGACTTCGATCCGGAAGTGCTGAAACTGTTCGACCAGTACGTGCACGGCGTCATCGACCGGCGCGGATTCCTGGCCGGCGCGGCGCGCTTCGCGGTCGGAGCGTCGGGCGCCGCCGGACTGCTCGCGGCGCTTACGCCCAACTTCGCCGCGGCGCAGCAGATCAAGCCCGACGACAAGCGCCTGGTCGCGAAGTACCTGGAGTTCCCCTCGCCGCAGGGCTATGGCACCGCGCGCGGCTATCTCGTTCGCCCCGCGAAGAAGAGCGGTCCGCTGCCCGTCGTGCTGGTGGTCCACGAGAACCGTGGCCTCAATCCACATATCGAGGACGTGACGCGTCGTCTCGCGCTGGAGGGCTACATCGCTTTCGCGCCCGACGCGCTGTTTCCGCTGGGCGGCTATCCGGGCGACGAGGACAAGGCGCGCGCCGAGTTCGCCAAGCTCGACCAGGCGAAGACGAAACAGGATTTCCTCGCCGCCGCGAAGATGCTGCGCACGATCGAAGGCGGCAACGGCCGGCTCGGCGTGGTCGGCTTCTGCTACGGGGGCGGGATGTCTAACTTCCTCGCGACGCAGCTGCCGGATCTCGACGCCGCGGCGCCGTTCTACGGGCCCGCACCCGCGCTGGAAGACGTGGCGAACATCAAGGCGCGCATGCTGGTCGTGCTGGCCGGGACGGACGAACGCGTCAACGCCGGATGGCCTGCGTACGAGGCCGCGTTGAAGCAGGCCGGCGTGAAGTACGAGTTGTTCCAGCCGCCCGGCACGCAGCACGGCTTCAACAACGACACCACGCCGCGTTACGACGAAGCCGCCGCACGCGAGGCGTGGAAGAAGACATTGGCGTTGTTCGAACAGACGCTGCACAAACCCGCGGCGTGAGAACTGGCTGCCGCATCGCCGGGGCGCGATGCGGCAGCGAGATTGCCGCGCGCGTCAGCGCAGCGCGGTGATCATTCCCATCCCGGCGCCGGTCGCCGCGGACATTGCAGGGGCATCCACGAACCACGCGGTGTACGCCGGGGCCACCAGCGGCTTGAGCATGTCGCCCGGCACTTCGACTTCATCGCCGCTTTCGGTGCGGAAGCGCACGCCGGCGATGCGTCCAGCCGAATTGAAGCGCGGCACGAAGACGTGCTGCATCGCGCGCTCGGTGGACGGCGTGGTGAGCGACGCCGATTCCTCGCGCTGCAGGTGGTCGATTTCCTCGTGCAGGCGCGACCACGCGGCGGGGTTGGGGATCATCTCGTCCGGCGAGAGGAGGCGGTTCTCGGCCGGCAGCCAGAGGAATACCGCGCGACCGGGTCGGCTGCTCGAGCCGCCGGTGTAGAGCTCCTCGTCTGCGACGACGGCGAACATGCGCGGCGTATCGGCGGCCGTGGTGAAGCGGAGCGTCAGTTCGAACGGCACGGACGGGCGGGGCGTCTGCCCCAGTGCGGCGTCGAGTGCGGCGCGACGAGCGTGCGCATGCGCGACCAGCAGCTTCGCCAATGCCGGATAGCGCTCCAGCCCCGTCGGATAGCTGATGCCGACGATGGCGCGCGCATCGCGTTCGAACACGTCCTTCGGCGCGACGAATGGCGCGGATGCGGACGGCGTTTCGACGGAGGAAGCCGGGGCGGCGGGGGCCTCGTTGCGTTCGCACGACGCCAGTACGACAGCAGCGGCGCAGGCGAGCACAGTGAGGGAGAGGCGCGTAGCGGCGCGCTGGCTGAATGAATTCGACACGGGAGGGGATGAAGCGACGAGGAGCGCCGCAAGTTAACAACGAGGTTGCGTGCGAACCATCGGATTCCTCTGAAAAACCGCGGTTTTTCACGAGTTCGGCCCGTTAAGGAAGCGCTTCGCCGCCTTCGCGCGACGTTTCCGTATGTTCTGGCAGGCTGGAGTTTCGCTATCGCATATGAGGTGACGAACCATGCATGAACGATCCGCGCGCGGTGCCCTGGGCACGCTGGCAAACGTCGCGCTGGCCTTCGCAGCCGGCGCCCTGGTGATGTATCTCATGGACCCCAACACCGGCCGGCGTCGCCGCGCGATCGTCCGCGACCGCAGCGTCTCCATGGGCCACGATGCCGGACGCTACGTGCGCGGCAAATCCAAGCGTGCCGTGGATCGCCTGCGCGGCGTGGCCGCACGTACGCGTTCGGGCCTGTCGTCTGAACCGGTCGATGACGATCTGCTGCACGAGCGCATCCGCGCGCGACTCGGTCGGCTGGTCGGGCGTCCGCATGACGTCGAAGTGCACGTTCGCGATGGTCGCGTGCAGTTGAAGGGCCATGTCGCCGAAGAGGAGTTCCATGACCTCCTGCACACGGTTTCGTCGATGCGCGGCGTGCAGAATCTGGAAAGCCTGCTGCGCACGAACTCCGCACTGCCGCAGCCCTCCGCTCCGCACTGATCGCCACGTCACAGGGACGAGACCATGGAAACCCAGGAACTTCATCGCGGCCGTTTGATCGACCATGTGCAACTGGTCGTGCGCGACCTGCCGGCGAGCCGCCGCTTCTACGACGCCGTGTTCAAGGTGCTCGATGTTCCGCTGGGCGGAACGCTGGACGACGGTGCGTTCTGGTACGACGAACTGTTCGTGTCCAACGCGCAGAGCGAAGCGGCGCAGGGCGAGTTGACCGGACGCCACCATCTGGCGTTCCAGGCGAAGGATCGTGCGGCGGTGGACGCGTTCTACAAGGCCGCAGTTGCTTCGGGTGGGAAGGACAACGGCGCGCCGGGCGAACGCCCGTATCACCCAGGGTATTACGCCGCGTTCGTGCTCGATCCGGATGGCAACAACATCGAGGCCGTGTACCACGGCGAGCACACGCGCAGTGCGGCGTCGGTGAAGATCACGTTTTGAAGCGCGCAGCGTCTCTCATGCCTTGAGCCCCATGCTTTGAGCCCCTCTCCCCGCGGGAGAGGGGTTGCGGGTGAGAAGGCGCTGCTTGCGAACCTTTGGTTCGCGCGCCTTCGAACGCCCGAACGCCATGCGTTCGGGCCGGGTAAGGGTAACGAAGTGACTGCGGCACAGCGGTATCAGTAGTACAGCGCTGCGGTGTTGCTTCGATCTATTGCGAGGCAACGTTGCAAATCAAGGTGGGTTCCAGCTTTCGCTGGAATGACGGTCGGAAGTCTGATGCCGTGACAGCCTGGGTCCCGGCCTTCGCCGGGATGACGATGGTGTTGTGCCTCCCGGCGACGGACAGTCGCCCTTACAGCAGCACAGCGCTCACCTCACCCGCGCCGCCAGCACCTTCCCGATGAACGTATCCAGCGCATCGCCGCGGTCGATCCAGCGCACCACGATCAGCAGATCGTTGTCGCGATCGATGTACACGATGTTCTGCCCGTTGCCGCGGAACGTCACGCTGCTTTCCGGCGCCGACGGCAGCGACTTGCGGCCGGTGTTGAGGAACCAGTTGCAGTAGCCGTACTCGGGATTGTCGACGCCGGGCGTGCGCGCCTTCGCGATCCATTCGCGCGAGACGATCTGCTTGCCGTCCCAGCGGCCATCGCGCAGGAAGAGGTAACCGAAGCGCGCCATGTCCCATGCATCGATGAACATGCCGCCGCCCCAGTGGCCGCCGCCGGACACGGACTGCATCTTCTGTCCGTCCAGTTCGACCCACGAGTTTCGGTAGCCATGCCAGCGCCAGCGCGTGCCCGCGCCGATGGGCTCCATCACGCTTTCGCGAAGCACTTCCGGCAGCGGGCGACGCCACACCTGCAACGCTGCCAGCGCCAGCACGTTCACGCGCACGTCGTTGTACATGAAGTGCGTGCCGGGGACGTGGCGTTCGCGGTTGGGCCATTGTTCCGGGGGACCCGACGGGCGATCGCCCCAGTCCGGCTTGCCCCACAGCGTGCCCTGCCAGTCGCTGGTCTGGCGCAGCAGGTGATCCCAGGTGATCGGCGCGTTGTGTTCCGACGCGAACAGGTCGACGTCGCGCGGCATGTATTCGGCGACGCGGTCGTTGGTGTCGCGAATCAACCCGCGCTGCCAGGCGATGCCGACGACCGTGCTCAGGAACGTCTTGGTGACGCTGTGGCTCATGTCGATGGCGCGCGTGTCGCCGAAGTCCGCCACGACCTTGCCGCGGTGCACGATGATCCCGTTGAGCCCGGCACGCACTGCGGTCGGGCCGAGCTGGCCTTCGAAGAACGGCTCCTTCGCACCGAAGCTCTGCGCAAGCGCGATGGCTTGATCGCGCGGCTCCTTCGCTTCATGGGCGATGGCGTAGTCGACTGCCTCCTGCAGGCGCTGCGGATCGAAGCCGGACTGCGCCGGCGTGGCGCGTGCCCAGTCGCCGCGCGGCGGGAAGTAGCCGCCCTGCGCGAAGGCCGGGGTGGCGAGCAGCAGCCCGAGCAGGAGGAAGCCACGCAGCAGGAAAGCGCGGGCGTGCAGGGCGGCGGGTCGGGTCATCGGGCGCGTCGCAGGGTCGGAGAAAGAGTCGCCGCAGCATACCGGCCGCCGCCATTCACGACTTCGACGCGATTTGTCGATTCCGCAAGTCCCCGGTCGTCGATGTCAGTGAGGGCGTATTTCCACGTCCGCGAACCCCAGTCCCACAAGGAGATCCCATGCGCTACATGTCCCTGATCCGCGTCGATGAAAACACCGGGCAGGTGCCCAGCCAGCGGTTGATCGACGAGATGACCGTCCTGATCGGCGAGATGCGCGCCGCCGGCAAGCTCGTCGACACCGGCGGCCTGCAACCCACCGCGAAGGGCCGCCGCGTGCGGCTGCACAACGGCAAGCTGTCGAAGATCGACGGCCCGTTCGCCGAGGCGAAGGAAGTCATCGGCGGTTACGCCATCCTGGAGGCCGCCGACCTGGACGAAGCCACCGAACTGACGCGCCGTTTCGTCGCGATCCACGGCGACGAATGGAACATCGAATGCGAGGTCCGGCAGATCGAGGAACCGGGCGTCTGACCGTCCGGCGTGGCGCGGGCGCCGCCGCATTGCGCGCGCCCGCGCTGCGCTATCCTCGCGCACGGGGCGGGCTTCGGCCCGGGGGAAGTACGCGGGGAGGGAACTCATGCGTCTTGCGACGTGGCGGGCATTCGCGTGCCTGCGTGGAGAAGTGAGCGCGGCCGGCGTGGCGATGCTGCTGTGCCTGTCGACCCTGGTGGTGCCGACCGATGCGTCGGCCATGCGTCGGATCGATCCGGGCGAGGATCCGAAGCTCGCGCCGGACGAAGGACTGGTCGTCCTGTCCGTCGACGCGGACTCCTACGTCGCCAGCGTCAATGTCAGGCGTGTCGACGGCCGTACCGCCGAAGTGCTCACCAACATCGAGCCGGGGCGCGACTCCGGGCTGTACGCGACGAAGGCCGGCGACTACCGCTGGTCCGAGGTGGGCCTCACGAATGGGTGGAACCGCTCGCGATTCGAACTGGACGACCCGGAGTTCACGTTCTCCGTCACGCCCGGGAAGATCAGCTATCCGGGCGACCTGATCCTGCGCGTGGAGTCGCTGACCCGCGCGAGCCTGCACATCGCCAACCGCTCGCTGCCGATCATCGACTGGCTCGAGAAGGACCACGGCAACCTCTATCCGCGGGTCGCGTTCGGGTACGCGGGGCTGTATCCGGACCCGTTCCCCGAGTATTACCGGGCTGCGCGCACCGGCCACGTCGAGGCGGCGGACAAGCTCAACGGCGGTCGCGAGCCGCCCAAGCCGGGGCCGTTGGCGCTCACCGCCGAGGTGATGTGGAAACCGAACCGGGTGTCCGACATCGCCCTGAACGGTCCTGGCGACCTGGCCGTCGAATCCGTGCGCGATGCAGGGGGGCGTTACGGACTGGAGCTGATCGACCTGGCGCTCGGCCGATCGCAGCGCATGGTCACGTCGAACGACCAGTACGACAGCCTGCGCTGGAAGGATGCGCGCACGCTCATCGCCGCGAAAGGCAGCAGCTACCACGTCTTCGATATCGGCCCCGGCGGCGGCGAACGGCGGACGGTGAAGCAGCGCCCGATCAACGGCTCCGGACGCCTGGTCGACCTGCTGCCGGCCGAGCCTGGCGTGATCCTGTTCGAGGGCATCGACAGCCGCAACGAACTGGTCGTGCATCGGGTCGCACTCGAGGGCCAGCGCAGCATCAACGGCTTCGCATCCGCCTCGAGCCGCGACCGCCTCAACCGCGGCGTGACGCACGACATCAGCTGGTTTGCGGACGGACGCGGCCGGTTGCGTGCGGCAGTGCTGTTGCGCGACGAGACCTATGTGCTCGTGCACGGCATGAACGGTGTCTTCCACGACGTCCTGCAATACCACGCCGAGCCGACGTTCACGCCGGTCGGGCTGTCCTTCGATGGCGACACGATGTACGGCTACAGCGAGGAAGGCCGGAACCAGCGCGACCTGGTTGCCTTCGATCCGACCTCGAAGAAGATCACGCGCACACTGTTCTCCAAGCCGGGCGTGGACGTGGCCGGCGCGATCTTCAACGACGCGCGCGAACCGGTGGGGGTGCGCTACTACCTGTCAGGGCGCCTGGTCACCGAGTACTTCGACGAAGGCAGCCGGCAGCTCGATCGCACGTTGCAGGCGGCGTTTCCCGGCCGCAACGTCACCGTGCTGGACCGCAGCGCCGATAGCCGCCAGCTGATCCTCTGGGTGGACGGCACCGATCGGTCGCCACAGCTTTATCACCTGGACGTCGCAGCCAGGCGTGCCTCGCTGCTGGACGAAGTGGCGCCGTGGCTGGCGGACAAGACCTTCGCGCCGGTGCACGTGCTCAACGTGAAGGCCAGCGACGGCCTCACCGTCGATGCGTTCCTGACGCTGCCGGAGGGCAACGGAAAGCGCCCGCTGGTGCTGTTCCCGCACGGCGGGCCCATCGGCGTGAGCGACAGGCTGCATTTCAACCGTGACGTGCAGTTCCTCGCTTCGCTGGGATATGCGGTGCTGCAGGTGAACTTCCGCGGCTCGGAGGGGTACGGAAAGAGCTTCCGCGAGGCCGGCCATCGCGCGTACGGACGGGCGATCGAGGACGACATAGACATCGCACTGCGTGCCGCGCTGGCGTCGTATCCGCTGGACGAGTCGCGCATGTGCGTGGTGGGCGCCAGTTACGGCGGGTATTCGGCACTGGTGTCCGCACTGCGCTGGCCCGGGCGCTTCCGTTGCGTGGTCTCCATGTCGGGCGTGAGCGACCGCGCGCTGTTCTTCACCGCCAGCGACGCCGCACGTTCGGCCGAAACGCGCCCGCTGCTGGAACGGATCATGGGCGATCCGCGCAAGGACATGGCCGAAATGCAGGCGATTTCGCCGCTCTACCACGTGAAGGATCTGACCCTGCCGCTGATGCTGGTGCACGGTCGCGAGGACATCCGCGTGGATTTCGAACACACGCGGCGGCTGGTGCGCATGCTCAACCTCGAAGGCCGCCCGCCCGTGCTGCTCGCCTTCCCGGGCATGGGGCACGGGTTCGACGATCCGGTGCTGGAGGACATTGCGTGGACCGGCATCGCCGGCTTCCTTCAGCAGTACCTCGGCGCGTCCGCGACGACCGCGACGACCGCAACGACCGTCGCGGCGCCCGTCGTGCCAGGCGGTGGCTAGGCTGCGTCCGCGCGCGGGCGCCGTCGCGCGCGGCGCTCGATGACGTCCAGCAACGGCCCGGTCATGGCGGTGGTCACCAGCGCCATGACCACGAGCACGGCGAACAGGCGATCGCCGATGAGGCCCATTTCGTAGCCCAGGTTCAGCACGATCAGCTCCATCAGCCCGCGCGTGTTCATCAGCGCGCCCAGGCGCAGGGCATCGGTGTTGGGCATGCCGGCGCTGCGTGCGGCGACCCACGTGCCCACGCCCTTGCCGAGCGTCGCCACGGCGATCACGACCAGCCCCAGCAGCAGGTCCGACGCCTGCCAGCCATCGATGCGCAGGCGCAGGCCGGTCATCGCGAAGAACACCGGCAGCAGCAGCGAGATCGCGAACGGCTCCACGCGTTCGACCAGCAGATGACGCAGCCGCGCGTTGCCCGACACCGCGATGCCGGCGAGGAACGCGCCGAACAGCGCGTGGATGCCAAGGGCTTCTGTCACCAGTGCGCACGACAGTGCCAGCAGCAGCAGTGCGATGAGCGCGCGGCCTTCGCGCTCGGGCGCGATGTCGCGGCGGGAAATCCACGGACGCAGCAGCGTCAGCACCGCCATCGCGAACACCAGCGTGCCGACCAGGCTGATCGACGCCATCATCCAGCCGGTGGCCTGCACGGTGGCGACGATCACCGCGAGCAGGCACCACGCGCTGGCATCGCCGAGCGCGGCGCAGGCGATCGCGATGCGGCCCATTTCGGTCTGCGTGATGCCGCGGTCCGCGAGGATCCGCAGCAGGACCGGGAAGGCGGTGATCGACAGCGACACGCCCAGGAACAGCGCGAATTCCGGGAACCCCACGCCGGGCGGCGCGTGTTCGACGAACAGCGCCAGCGCCAGCAGCACGCCGCCGAGGAAGGGCAGCGCGATGCCCGCGTGACTGACCAGCAGCGCGAAACCGCGCCGGCCGTTGAGGCTCGACAGGTCCAGGTCCGCACCGGCGACGAACAGGAACATCAGCACGCCGAGCTGGCTCACCATGCCCAGCGCGCCGAGGCTTTCCGGCGCGAACAGCCAGCCCTGCACCTGCGGGGCGAGCGCGCCGAACAGCAGCGGGCCGAGCAGCAGGCCGGCGGCCATCTCGCCGATCACCGCCGGTTGTCCGAACCGCTTCAGCAGCCAGCCGGCGCCCTTGGCCGCGCACAGCACGACCAGCAGCTGCAGCAGGAAGCGCGCGAGCGGCGAGGAAAGCGGGCCGTGATGCGCGACGTCCGCCGCATGCGTCGCGGCGGCCGGCGCGGACGTGAGCACTTCGGCGACCGGCGGAAGCGGCAGCCCGTGACGCGACATCGCCACCGCCGCCACCAGCGGGATCACGACCAGCAACAGGTAACGCCACGGGAATCTGGGCTGCATGCGATGCGGGTGGGACAGGTCCACGAAGCGCTCCGATGGCGGTTCGACGGACTATAGCGGCAGATTGGCCCGACCCTTCCATCGAGGCATCCGCCCCTTGCCGCCATCCCGGCGCAGGCCGGATCCAGCCAGAGCTGGAATGCATCGCAGTCAGCGGGTCCTCGTGCTTCAGATTCTTCAGAAGGGTCCGCGCGTCTGGTCCACCCATCGCGCCAGCTTCTTTGGCGCCAGCACGCAATAGCTCGCCACCACGTGTCGCTCGACGTCGTCCCATTCGGTGCGAGAATCCAGCACCATGCCGGCGATGTCCGGCCACCAGCGCGGCAAGAAGTACGGAGCGCGGGCCAGGCGCGCGAGCTCCGCGGCCGGTCGCGGCGTGCGGAAGGTCAGCACGCACAGCGGGCCGTCGGAAGCCGCGGCCTTCGCGTAGGCAGGCGGCCAGCCGCCGGCGATCTTCAGCACATGCGCGAAGTTCTTGTGGGAGACCGACCAGCGTGTGCCGGTCCAGGCCGCTTCTTCCGTTGCCTCGGGAAGGTCAAGGCAGATCGCCCGCAACCGGTCGACCAGCGCGTTCGGTGGAGACGGATGCGTAGCCATGCATCTGCGTGGGCGATTTGTTCCTGGCCGCAGCGTACTCCCGCGCAATGCAAACGTGCATTTAACGGCCCCGCCGCGTGAGGGCCCTATGCTTCGGCCTCCTCCCGAGGAACCCCGCGCCATGGCCAGCGATCCGTCCCCGACGAGCGCGCTTCAGAACGACGCCTTCCGTTCCGCCGTGTTCGACGAATACCTCGACAACGCACGGGCCCACGCCGGCCAATACCTGCGCCGGCTACCTGATCGCCACGTCGGCGCACGCGCCGGCCGCGACGAACTGCTGGACGCGCTGCGCATCGCATTGCCGAAGCAGGGCGACGAAGGCGGCGCGGTCATCGACCTGCTCGCCGACCATGCCGAACGCGGCGCGGTCGCGTGCAACTCGCCGCGTTATTTCGGTTTCGTGGTCGGGGGCGCGTACCCGGTCGCGCTCGCCGCCGACTGGCTGGTCTCGACCTGGGACCAGAACGCCGGCATCTACGCGATCTCGCCGCTGGTGTCGGTGCTGGAGGAAGTGGCCGGGCAGTGGCTGCTCGACCTGTTCGACCTGCCGCGCGAAAGCGGCGTCGGCTTCGTCACCGGCTGCCAGATGGCGAACTTCACCTGCCTGGCGGCCGCACGACACCACATGCTCAAGCGTGCCGGCTGGGACGTCGAAGCCGACGGGCTTCAGGGCGCACCGCGCCTGCACGTCGTCGCGTCGGCCGAATCCCACGTCACCATCGACGTCGCGCTGCGCTACCTCGGGCTTGGTACGCGTTCGGTGCATCGCGTGGAAACCGATGCGCAGGGACGCATGAACGTCGATCGCCTTCGCAAGGTGGTCGGGTCGATCGAAGGGCCGATGATCGTCTGCGCGCAGGCCGGCAACGTGAACACCGGCGCGTTCGATCCCCTGCGTGAAGTCGCGCAGGTCGTGAGCGAACGCGGCGCCTGGCTGCACGTGGATAGCGCATTCGGGTTGTGGGCGCGCGCCAGCGAGGGTCTTCGCGACCTGGCCGACGGCATCGAGCTGGCCGATTCCTGGGCCACCGACGCGCACAAATGGCTCAACGTGCCGTACGACTGCGGCGTGGCGATCGTGCGCCACGCGCAAGACCATCGCGAGGCGATGACGTCGGCGGCTGCTTACCTCATCCAGACCCGCGGTGCCGAGCGCGATGCGGTGGACTGGGTGCCGGAGTTCTCGCGACGCGCGCGCGGCGTGCCCGTGTACGCGACGCTGCGTGCGCTCGGCCGTGGCGGCGTGCAGGACTTGATCGACGGCAGCTGCGCGCGGGCGCGGCAGATGGCCGACGCGCTGCGCCAGGCCGAAGGCGTGAGCGTGCTCAACGACGTCGTGCTCAACCAGGTACTGGTGCGCTTCGACGATGACGACGACACCACCCGCGCGGTCATCGCAGGCGTGCAGCGCGACGGCACCTGCTGGCTCGGCGGCACGACGTGGCAAGGAAAGGGCGCGATGCGCATCTCCGTGTCGAACTGGGCGACCAGCGAGGACGACGCCGAACGAAGCGTGGCGGCCATCCTGCGCGTGTTCCATTCGCTGCGCACGGGCGTGGCGGTCTAAAAACGAGCGAGCTTCTTGTAGTCCCGTAGCCCGGGTAAGCGCAGCTCACCCGGGTCAGACGTGACGGATTCCCCGGGTGCGCTTCGCTTACCCGGGCCACGGAAGCAGCGACGCGAACGCGTTCACACCACGCGCGCGACGTGGAAGTTCAGTTCGCGCACCAGTTCCGCCAGCCCGACCGGCTTGCGGCAGCGCGGGATGTCGCTGTAGATCGCCGGCAGCGCGCTGTCGTCGTAGCCGGTGAGGAAGAGCATCGGCACGTTGCGGTCGCGCAGCGCTTCGACGATCGCGAAGGAGGTTTCATCGCCCAGGTTCACGTCGAGCAATGCGCCATCGAGTGTCGACGCCTGCGCGATGCCGTGCAGTGCACCCTGCACATCGGGGTAGGGGCCGACGATGGTCGCGCCTTCCAGTTCGAGCGCTTCCTGCAAGCCCGAGGCGAGGAGATAGTCGTCCTCCACCAGCAGCAGGCAGAGGCCGCGGAGACCAGCGTCGCGCATGGGTGCTCTCCTCGGATTTCCCGGCATTGTTGGCCGCGAAAAGTTAAGGCAACGAGACGATCGCGCATTCACGCAGCGCCTACGGTACATGAGTGGATTGTGGTGGCGAGCCCGCCCGGAGCCCTTACGTGACCGTCCATCCCGTCGCGACGTCAATGCCGGGAGCGAGAGCATCGGGGTTCCTGGGCATCGCGCTGGCCGAACGCGGCGACCGCGTGCGCGCGGCGTGCGTGGCCGTGCTGCTTCTGCTTGCGTTCGCCGCGACGGCGCCGTTCGCAGGACATCTGTTGCCGGCGGTGCCGACCTTCGTGCCGGCGTACGACGCGGCGGTCATGGTGCTGGCGTCGATCGCCGCGCTCATGCTGCACGCGCAATACCGTGACCTCCACGAACGCGGTTTCCTGTGGCTGGCGTGCGGCTATCTCTGCAGCGCGCTGTTCGCGCTTCTGCACGGGCTCAGTTTCCCCGACGCGTTCGTCAGCGGAAGCCTGTTCGGCGGGCCGCAGACGACCGCATGGCTGTGGATCTTCTGGCATGGCGTGACGCCGCTGTTCGTCGTGGCCTATGTCGTGTCCGCCACCAATCCCCGGGAGCACGGTCAATGGCCGCTGCATCGCGTGGCGTATCCGGCGGTCGTGGGCATGGTCGTGCTCGTGACGCTGGTGACGGCGCGACTGGACGACCAGCTGCCGCAGTTGCTGGTCAGCACGCAGTACCGGCAGGTGATCACGCGCGTCATCGGCACCGTCGTATGGGCCGTGCACCTGATGGCGATCGGCCTGCTGGTCTGGCGTACGCGCCTGCGGCGGCTGCTGGACCTGTGGCTGTGCGTGACGCTGCTGGCGGCGGTGATCGAACTGGCGCTCAGCGGCATGTTGATCAGCGCCCGCTACCAGCTGGGGTTCTACATCGGGCGCGTGTACGGGCTGGTCGGCACGCTGGTGATGCTCGGCCTGCTGCTGCGCCACGCGCTGCTTTTGCAGGCACGCCTGGTGCGCGCGGCGTCGGCGCTGCACGACAGCGAACGCCGTTACCGCGACCTGTTCGACAGCATGGGCGAGGCGTTCTACATCGGCGAGGCGGTGACCGACAGCGACGGCCGCATCGTCGATCTCCAGTTCCTGCAGGAAAACCCGATGGCGCGGCGCTACATCGGGCGCGACATCGCGGGACGGCGGCTGTCGGACGTCGTGCCCGACTTCGACCAGGAGTGGCTGGACATCGTCGAGCAGGTGATCCGCACCGGCAAGGAGCGCTCACTGGAGCGCCCGTCGCCGCGCGTGCAACGCTATTTCCGCTACCGCGTGTTCCGGCTGAAGGGGCGGCAGAAGCAGGTAGGCATCCTGTTCCAGGACATCAAGCCGCGGCGCGATGCCGAGATGGCGCTGCGCTATAGCGAGGAGCGATTTCGCCAGTTCGGCCAGGCCGCCTCCAGCGTGCTGTGGGTTCGCAACGCGGACACGCTGGAGATGGAATACGTCAGCGCGGCGTTCGAAACCATCTGCGGCCGGCGCAGCGACGACATGGTCGGCAACGGTTTCGACGCGTGGCTGGCGATGGTGCATCCCGACGACCAGGAGCCCGTGCGCCGCGCAGTCAGCCGCGTGCAGCAGGGCGAACGCGTCGAACAGGAGTACCGCATCGTCCACGGCGAGAACGGCAGCGAGCGGTGGCTGCTGGGCACCGAGTTCCCGATGCGCGACGACGATTGCCGCATCAACCGCATCGGCGGCATAGCGCAGGACGCCACGCTGCTGAAGAAGGCGCAGTTCCGCCTGAGCGAGAGCGAGGAGCGCCTGCGCAGCGCCATCGAGGTCGGCCGCCTGGCGACCTGGGACTGGAACCTGACCACGGGCGAGGTCGCCTGGTCGGACGAGCACTACCGCATCGAAGGCTACGTGCCGGGCGAAGTGGTGCCCAGCTACGAGGCGTGGATCGCCCGCGTCCACCCCGAGGATCGCGAAGCCGCCGAGACCGCCGTCCGGCAGGCGATGCTGACCGGCGGCGAGTACGCGCGGGAGGTGCGATTCCTGCATCCCGATGGCGCCGTGCACTGGGCCAACGCCCGCGGCCGCTTTTTCTACGATGCCGCCGGTCGGGCGGTGCGCATGGTCGGTTCGATGATCGACACCACGCTGCGGCGCGAATTCGAGGACGCCCAGCGCGTGCTGGTTGCCGAACTGCAGCACCGCACGCGCAACCTGATCGCGGTGGTGCGTGCGATCTCCGACCGCACCCTGCGCGAAAGCGGCGACATGGCGCAGTTCGCCACCGTGTTCAGCGAACGCCTGGGCGCGCTGGCCCGCGTACAGGGTTTGTTGTCGCGCCTGAAGGAAGGCCAGCGGGTGACTTTCGATGAACTGTTGCGCATGGAACTGGCCGCGCACCTGGATCCACAGGACGACGGCACGCGCTTCCAGGTGTCGGGGCCGGGCGGTGTGTCGCTGCGTTCCTCCACCGTGCAGCCGCTCGCGATGGCGGTCCACGAGCTGATCACCAACGCGGTCAAGTACGGCGCGCTCCAGGACCCGGCGGGGTGCCTGCGCATCACCTGGCGCGTGGAACATGAAGAAGGACGGCCGTGGCTCCACGTCGACTGGCGCGAGACGGGCGTGGTGCACCAGATCGCCGGCGACGTCCCGCCCAGCGGCGGCGCGGGACGCGAGCTGATCGAGCGCGCGCTGCCTTACCAGTTCGGCGCGCGCACGAGCTACGAGCTGACCGACGCCGGTGTCCACTGCACGATCGCGATGCCGATTTCGCGTCGCGAGACGGTGTCACCTTTCGGTCATGACCTGCGGTTATGAAGCCATAATGAGAGGCCCCCGTGGTGAGCGCGCATCGAATGTTTGCTTCGCTGCGTCTTAACCTTCCTGCCCTGATGCTGTTTGCCCGAACCGACTGGTTTCCCCCCCATGACCACCCGCAAGCTGCCGACTCCTCCCCAGGTGCCGGGCGCGACGCCGCCCCGTCCCCGCACGCCGCGGGTCGTCCGCCTGCCGTGGCGGGAAGACGCGCGCAAACCCACGCGCGCCGACCGCGCCGAACACCAGATGCGCCTGCGCCGCCTGAGTGCAGGCCAGGCCTGAACAACCCGTTCCAGCGCGGCGCGCCTGGCGTGCTAGGATCGCCGCAGAAGGGGAGTAGCTCCATCGTGCTGTCGCCGTCATTACGGGTCGTCCTGCAAAAGGACCGGCCCCGGTGCAGCAGCAGGCCCACCGGCCTGTGAGCAAGACCTTCGCCGCAAGTCACGGCGAAGGTGTGTCCGGATCAAACCCATTGATGACCATCGAACGATGGTCGAGGTCGATGGTTCCCCGATCCGACGGATGCGTTTCGCGCGTGTGCTGCGGCTCCCGCCCACCGAACCGACCCATCCGATGGACATCTTCCTAAATCCCGAAATCTGGATCGCCCTGGCCACGTTGACGGCGCTCGAGCTCGTGCTCGGCATCGACAACATCATCTTCATCTCCATCCTCTCCGGGAAACTCCCGCCGCATCAGCGCGACAAGGCGCGCAAGCTCGGCATCGCGCTCGCTGCCATCACGCGCCTGGGTCTGTTGCTGACCATCGCGTGGATCGTCAGCCTGACCAAGCCGTTGTTCGGGGTGCTCGGCAACGAGTTCTCCTGGCGCGATCTGATCCTCATCGGCGGCGGCCTGTTCCTGATCGCCAAGGCCACCCACGAAATCCACCAGAAACTCGAAGGCGCGAGCCAGCCCGTTTCGACCGGTGGCGCGGTCGCCGCCACGTTCGGCAGCGTGATCGTGCAGATCATGATCCTCGACATCGTGTTCTCGCTCGACTCGATCATCACCGCCGTCGGCATGGTGGACGAGCGCTGGGTGATGGTTGCCGCGATCCTGATCTCCATCGTCTTCATGCTGGCTTTCGCCAAGCCGATTGGCGATTTCGTCGAGCGACATCCGACGGTGAAGATCCTCGCGCTGAGCTTCCTGATCATGATCGGCCTGGTGCTGATCGCCGATGGTTTCGGCCAGCACATCGGCAAGGGCTACATCTACACGGCGATGGCCTTCTCGGTGTTCGTCGAGATGATCAACCTGTGGATCCGCAAGCGCGAAGCGCGCAAGACCGAACCGGTGAAATTGCGCGAAAGGTTCGAGGAAGTGCCGGCCGAGTGATGGCTCCCGCCCTCCCCTGTGAAAGCAGGGGAGGGAAGGGCGAACGCTACCCGTGCTGCTTCGCCCATTCCTCGCCGCGACGACGCAACTCGTCGTCGCTCACATCCTCGACATGCGTGCCCAGCATCCAGCGATGTCCGAACGGATCCACGACGGTCCCCATGCGGTCGCCCCAGAACTGGTCCTCCACCGCCTGCAACACGCTCGCGCCTGCCTTCACCGCGCGCTCGAAAGCCGCGTCGACGTCGTCGACATAGACCAGCAGGCTGCCGGTCGTACCGCCGCGCGACTCCGGACCATACGCATCCCATTCGGGGAATTCGTCCGACAGCATGAAACGCGCATCGCCGATGCGCATCTCGGCATGCGCGACCTTGTCGCCCAGATCCAGGCGATAGGTCTGCTTCGCGCCGAAGGCCCTTTCGTAGAACGCGATCGCCTCGTTCGCATCGCCCACGACGATGCCCGGCGTGATGCGCTGGCAACCGGGCGGGATCGGATCGACGGCCATGGCGTGCTCCCGGAGGAAAATGCGAGCATGCGCGCGTCCGCGTGATGCCTCAGTAGAACGCGATGCCCGGCCTCAGCAGCAGCTGGAACACCAGCAGCAGCGCGATCGCCGCGAGCAGCGGCAGAACGAATGCGCGAAGCGGAACGCCCGCGGCGTGCACGTCGCGCACGCGCCACGCACCGGCCAGCATCCACAGCGCGCCGGGTACGCCGACGATGAGCGGCAGCAGCACGACTTCCAGTGCTTCGCGCGGCACGCGGAAGGGAATGACAAGTGTCGTGCCGATGAGCATCGGCAACGCGATGGTCTGCAGGATGAAACGCGTGCGCGCGGCGGGCGCGGCGACGTCGGCCGGATCGTCGGCCAGTTCCAGCGCCGGCCGCAGCAGGGCGAGCGAAACGACGACGATGGCGATCAGCGCGAGGCATGCGTCGATCGTCTTCGCTTCCTGCGACAGGCCGAAATACACCATCGCCATGCCGACATCGCTGCCGGTGCTCAATGCGCCGATCACCACCTGCGGCAGCGCCATCAGCAATCCGCAGTACGCCATCCATACGACGAACAACCGCCACGCACCTGCACGCGGACGACCGGCGCGCAACGCCACAAGGCACGCGAGACCGACGATCGCCGTGGCGAGGGCGCCCGTGCCCTGGAACAGGCTCGCCAGCGGATTGCTGCCGTTCCACAGATGGTTGTTGTGGTACAGCGTTGGCTGCAATCCGGGCGTCAGTGCCTTCGGAACTACGAGGAACAACTCCTGCACGAAGAACGTCAGGTTGAACGCCAGCGTGTAGAGCAGGGCGGATACGCCGACCCTCGTCCAATGCCAGCGTGATGGCGTGGGAGCGACGCTCGCGTTCGCAGACGACGCACGCCAGCCGGCCAGCGCGAGCAACGCGGGTCCGGCCAGCAGGATCAATGCGGTAATGATCAGGAGCATGCGCAGTCCCTCGCGGAGCAGCGCGCATCATCCCGTGTGTCGGAGGCGACGTCCAGTCGCGGCTAGTCGCGCACGCTAGTCACGGTTGGGCGCGCCCAGCGGGAAGTACGAGCGATACGGCCGCGCTTCGTCCACGGCGCGGGCGAACGCGGGCCGCGCCAGCAGTCGCGCGCGGTACGCACGCACATTGGCGAACCGCTCGTCGATGCGATGCGTCCAGTCGGCGTAGAACAGGAACGGCCCGGCGCCGCAATCTGCAAGACTGAAACGCGAGCCTGCGGCCCATTCGCGATCGCCCATGACGCCATCGAGCCATGCGTAGGCATTGTCGAGCATCGCGCGCGCTTCCTCGACGCCGTACGTGTCTCGATCGGCCTCCGGTCGCAGCGAGTCGAACACGAACTTCTGTTGCGGGGTGGAAATGTAATGATCGAAGAAGCGGTCCATCATCCGCACGTCGATCGCTTCGTCCGCATCGTCCGGAATCAGCTTCACCGGGCCCGGATGATGCACGTGCAGGTACTCGATGATGCAGCTGGCTTCGGCGACCATGCGGCCGTTCTCGACCAGTACGGGGAAGCGCCCGACCGGCCACATCGCCGTGAGCTCGCGCCAGGCGTCGCAGTCGGAAGACTCGAGCAGTTTCCACTCGAACGGCGTGCCGTTCTCGTACAGGGCGGTCAGCACCTTCTGCGAATACGACGAGAACGGATGGGCGTACAGCTGCAGCATGGGAGCTCCGGGGAAGCGGGGCGGGGTGCCCCTTCATCTTCCCCGACGAGCGGGAGGTTGGCGAATCGACATCGCGAACCTCCTGCGGCCATCACGCGTCAGCCCGCGAACGCGGGAATGACGGTGCAGGCGCTCCCGGCGCCTATCGCGTCATGTCGTACTGCGCCGACGCCGCGTTCGAAACCAGCGACGACAGCGGCAGCAGCTGCGACAGGAAGCGGTTCCAGCGCGTCACGCCAGCCGGGCCGACCCACACGACGTCGCCGGGCTTCAGGCGGAACTTGTCGCCCAGCGCGAAGGCCACCGGCGATGCGGCGTCCAGGTGATAGACCGTCGCCGACGACGCCTGCGTCGACTGCTCCATCGCTTCGAGCCCGCGGATCACGTACACCGCTTCGCCCTTCGACGTAATCGGATTCAGGCCGCCGGAACGGCCCAGCGCCTGCGTCAGCGACATGTCGGTGGTCTTGAAGTTGAGCGCCTGCGGACGCACGACCTCGCCGATCACATAGACCTCCTTGCGGTCGTTGAACGGCAGGAACAGGCGATCGCCCGGTTTGAGGAAGATGTCCTGCGCGACGTTGCCGTCGCGATTGAGCGCGTCGAGATCGAGGTTGTAGTTGCGACCATCGCGCGTGAGCACCAGGCCCGACAGGTCGGCCTGCGCGACATCGATGCGCGCGCGGCCCACGACCTGCGACAGCGTCATCGGAACGGTGGTCACGTCCTGCGGCGTGGTATCGACGAACGCGCCCTGCAACGCGACCCGGCTGCCGAAGCCGACCACGTTGACGTCCAGCTGCGGATTGGTGAGGTACTTCGCAAGTCGCGAGCTGAGCGTGCTGCGCAGGTCCTCGATCGTCATGCCGGTGACGTTGAGCTTGCCGGCATACGGAAAATAGAACGTGCCGTCAGGCTGCACCAGGCGGCCGTTGGTCACGGCCTGCTGCTGGTTGCCAGCAGGCGTGGTGAGTTCAGGGTGGTCCCACACGGTGACGATGAGCGTGTCGCCGGGCTGGATCTTGTAGGTTTCGCCGTGGAAGGCCAGCAGTTCCTGCGGAACGACCGCCTTCGGCGCAGGCGCGGAAACCACATCGGCGGTGATCGGCACCATCTTCACTTCGCCGCCGATGAAGCGCGAATCCTGTATGTCGCCGCGCGTCATCTGCTGGCCGGTGCAGCCGGTGATGACAGTCGCGATCGCGACCGAGCAGGCAAGAGTGAGCGTCTTCAATGCATGGCCCTCGTGTTCTTGGCGCGGCACACGCTTCATGCCTGGCGTCACGAATTCCGTGCCGGACGCAGCCGAGTTGAAACGACGTTGTGAATGTTGCGATGTCCTTTGGTTCGCAACGGAAGCCTAGATCGGCTGTGGCGCACGTGGCGTGATAAGCCAGGCGCGCGGTGCAGTTGCATTCAGTGTTGCGAACGTCGCGCGTGAACGAGCGCACACATCGTTCAGGTCCGTAGACGAACCATCACGAGCGCACCCATTTCCTTGATCGCGCGTCCACTTCGCCATAACGCGCGACGTGAAGGCACCCAGCGCTGCGTCCATCGTTCGCGATTGCCGCTCTCGGGAACCGGAACCGGCGTGATGTCGACCCCTGCGTTGCGGAACTCGACCACCGCACGCGGCATGTGCAGCGACGAGGTGACCAGGAGGATGCGATGGAAGCCATTCGCGTCGGCGAGCTGCGCGGTGTTGCGTGCGTTGTCATGCGTGTTGCGACTTCTGGTTTCCAGCAGCAGCGCGTACTCCGGCACGCCCAGGCGCGTGATGGCGCGCGCCATGATGCGCGCTTCGCTCGCGGCTTCGTTGCCCCCGTCATCGCCTCCGCCCGACAGCACGACGACCGGAGCCTTTCCTGCGAGCCATGCGCGCGCACCGGCCGCGAGGCGGCTGTTTTCCAGGTCGTAAGCAGTCACGTTCTGGCGTTCGAGCCAGTAGAAATGCGTGGCGCCGCCCAGCACGACGATGGCATCGGCCTGTGGAAGGGCGGCTTCATCGACCGGCGGGTACTGGCTTTCGATTCGACCGCGAACCCAGTCGGAAACACTGGGAACGGCAAGGAGCCCCGACCACGCGAAGGCGATCACGGCGGTCGCGATCGCGAAGCGCCTCCAGCGGACCAGCGCCAGCAGCGCCGCGAAGGTGAGCAGCGCGGCGGTCAGCGCAGGCGGATAGGTCAGCGCGACGAGCAACGATTGCAGGGCCTGCATCTTCAGATCAGGATCTCGTTGGTGACGTAGTAATAGAACGCGGCGCACGACAGGATCAGCCCGAAGCGCAGCAGCAGCGGATTGCGCAGCAGCGCCAGGCGGCTGTGGACGAGCATCGCCGCCAGGATCAGCGATGCGCTCAACCACGCCGGCAGCAGATAGCGGTTGGAGAAGTAGCCCCAGCCGACGGCGAAGAACGGCAGCGTCATGACGAGGTAGACGGCCGCGCTTTCCTTGATCTTTTCGCGGTACTCGGCTTGCACCAGGGGCGCGAGCACGTACGGAAGCATGTACCAGAAGATCGAGAACACCGCGAAGTCGATGCGAACGCCGGTTTGGGAACGCGCGGTGGCGGTGTAGGTCATCACCAGCTCATACAACGATGGCACAAGCGCGCGGACCACAAGCATCGAGAGCCCGCTGACGTACGCGCAGAACGCTATCAGCGCGATCACGCGCTGCATTCGCGTGCCGAACAGCAGCACGGGCGCGAACACAAGGTACAGCAGCGAGGAAAGATGCAGGCTGCTCGCCACCGCGCCGAACGCGACGAATCGCCACCACTGCTTCCGCTGGAACGACAGGAGCGAGGCAAACACGAGCAGGGCGGCCAGTCCCTGTCGCACCGTGTTGATCGTCGCGTTGACGAACATCGGCGAGACGTACAGCAGCATGATGGCCGCGCCGAGGAACGTCAGGAAGCCCCGGTGCTGTCCGGGGACGTGCTGTCCAGGGTGATGATCGCCGAGGTAATCCTGATACCGCCGCGTCGCGACGAACACCGTGCCGAGCATGAGGGCGAACAGCGCCGTCTGGTATCCGATGATGCCGAAGCCGAGTTTCCACAGGCCCCATGTAAGCCAGACGAAGCCGGGCTCCAGGCGCGTTTCGCCACCGCCGGAGCTCAATCCTTCGAAGAAGCCGGCGTAGGTCTGCGTATCGGTGCCGACGTCGGGTGCGCGCGTGCCGACGAGCCAGCAGCCGAACAGCCCGACGGCGATGAGCAACAGCAGGCTGAGCGTCGTCGTGGCGGGCACGTACATCGAGCGTCGCTGCACCATTCCGTATTCCGGGAAGTTCGCGTTCACGAGGTCGCGCCCCCTGCGGTGGCCCGACGCAGTGCGAGCAGCATCCGCTGGCGCGCCTTGCGCAGGACTCCGATGCTGCGTGCGAAGCAATGTTCGGGATAACTCACCAGTCCCTGGCGCAACAGTTCGCGGCGCACTTCACGCCCCGCGCGATGCATGGCCTTCAGGTCTTCGCTCAAGCCGCCTGCGCCGTAGTTGGGCTTGTGCCAGTAGGCGAGTACCGCATCGACCATTGCGCAGCGGTGGCCCGAAAACGCGATCTGGCCCCACAACAGGAAATCCTCGACGCGCCGGTACTGCTCGTTGAAGCGGAACGGCAGGTCGCGACGCAGGATTACCGACGCCGTGGGGAACGGGTTGTTCAGGAGCAACCGGCGCCTGCGCACCAGGCGCGTGCGTGCGCTGGTCGGCGGTGTCGGGAGCGGGCCGCGTTCGCGCACCTGCATGCGATGTGCGATCAGCGCGATGGCCGGATCCTGGAGCAGCGCACGCATCTGTATTTCCAGCTTGGTCGCCGCCCAGGTGTCGTCGGAGTCCAGGAACGCGATGTACTCCTGCGTTGCGTGCTTCCACCCTGCGTTGCGCGCGGCCGACGGGCCGCCGTTGCGCGGTAGTTCGACCACGGTGATCCAGCCGGGCGTATACATTCCGGCCAACGCATGCAGCGCTGGCGCAGTGCCATCGCCGCTGGCGTCGTCGACCAGCACGACCTGGCGCGGCGGCAGCGTCTGCGACGCAATCGAAGCCACTGCATCGCCAATGGTCGCGCCGCAGCGATAGCAGGGCACGACCACGGACACCGCGGCGGTGGTGGTGTCTGGATCGTTCATCCTGCGGCGCTGCTCGACGGGCTGGACTGGGAAGCGGATGGATTCGACCATGGAGCGCATTGGAATATGTCCTGCGCCTGTTGCGCGTATATATCGGGTGAAAGCGCGGGCCGGTTGCCGTCGCCGTTCAGCAACGCATCCAGCAGGTCCATGAACGCGGCGGTGTCGTGGGAGCCGCCGGTCACGCGCAGATTCGCTGGCAAGCCGATGTCATCGGCGAAGTCGCGGCATTTCGGGTGGTAGTCGACGATGGCGAACGGCACCGCGCACAGATACGCCACGATCGCGCCGTGCAGGCGCGCGCTGATGAAGGCGTCGCAGCCGCGTATCGCGTCCACGGTGGCCAGTGGATCGCTTCCTGCATAGGCGTGCAGGCGGGCGTCGACGCCGCGCTCGTGCAGTCGTTGTTGCAGTTCGGCAGCCATTGCTTCGTCCCCGTGCTGCGCATGCGCGTTGAGGCTGAACACCTCGACCTGGACGGGGCTGCGCGCCGCCGTGCGTGCGAGCGCATGGACGATGGCGTCGTGCCACTGCGAAGGTGTCGGCGCGCGATGATCCTCGCGAACGGTGTAACGGCATGGGGCGATGCCGATGCGCGGCATGCTGCGATCGTCGGTTGCGAGGCTGCGCGACGACATCGGCATCACGTTGCGCAGCAGTCCGGCGAGGTCGC
>Ga0209256_1000558_pt1 | contig 53327 bp, 45 predicted proteins | sample AraplaCol_mCL_r2_2_FD_184270 | JGI IMG/M metagenome (GOLD analysis project Ga0209256, IMG submission 184270) | Arabidopsis root microbial communities from North Carolina, USA - plate scrape MF_Col_mCL_r2 (SPAdes) (version 3) | ecosystem: Host-associated > Plants > Roots > Endosphere | place...
AATCCTCTGGGATGCCCGCGAACAGTTCCCGGTGCTCGATATCGAACTCGGCGACAGCTGGATCCACGGAAGCGCCACGGATCCCCAAAAGACCGCCCGGTTCCTCGCTTTGCAACGCCAGTATGACCGTTTCGCTGACGACGGGCTGACACCGAGCCGGCTCGCATTCGGGCGCGGCCTGGCGATGGTCGCCGAACACACGTGCGGCGTTGACATCAAGACCTATCTCCGGGACGACAAGGCCTGGTCGCGGAAGGACTTCGAAGTTGCGCGGGCATCCGATTACCGGTTTGCCTATTCGGAAGCTTCCTGGGCCGAGCAACGGGCCTATATCGACAAGGCTGTCTCGATGCTGGGGTGTGATGACCGGAAGATTGCCGAAGCGGCCATTTCCAGGCTCGCCGCACCCGCCATGCCAGCGATTTCGGCTCGGGCCGGAACGATCAGCGCCGGCCGATGGGAAGCTCATGTCGACCCGGTAACCGGAGATCTCACGGCCCTTGTCACGCCCGCCGGGCGTACGATTGAAGGCCGAACTGACGCGGAGGGACGACATTCTTTGGTCGCATACCGCTACGAGAGCTACGACGCCACCGACATGGCGCGGCATATGGACACCTATCTGACGCATCGGCAGGAATGGGCGATCCTCGACCATGACAAGCCGGGTCTTGCCGCTTCTGGAGCCGGTCTTTCCAAGGTCTTCGTGCCGGCGCTGACGGCTGCGGAGGGATCCTGCGCCGTCCTCTCCATGCCCAAACAGGCAAATGGGCAGTATGGCGCGCCGCCGATCTTGTCGCTGCATATGGAGGAGGGGGAGGGGTTGATTCTGGCGTTCGTGTTGCGCGGTAAGCCCGCGAACCGAATGCCGGAGGCAAGTTTCCTGTCTTTCACGCCGGCCGGCGCATCAGACTGGAGTTTCAACAAGATGGGCCTCTGGCACTCATCGGAGCGCATTGCCGAAAGTGGCGGGGCACAGCTTCAGGCGGTCGTTGCCGCGCGCGAGGCTTCCACTTTGACGATCGAGCCGCTGGATACGCCGCTGGTTTCACCGCAGAGCTGGGACTTCATGACCTTCTGCAAGACGCACCCGAGCTTTGCCGAAGGCATCCGCTTCAATCTGCACAACAATAAGTGGGGAACCAATTTCCCCATGTGGTGCGAGGGCGACATCGTCGCCCGCTTCCGGATCACCGAATCCACCGGATACTAAAGTCTGCAAAGTAGGAAACTGGTCCGGCCCACCGATCGGAATTCACCGGCATGCCGCGCCACGCTCTCAAAGAGCTTCAGTCTTCAAGGATCCAGGATTGATGGTTCAGATCTTATCAAGAGCGGAATCCTGGCTGAAGACACTTCACCGCCAAATCGAGGAACCTCGCTTCTGGTAGAGACCGACGCAGAGTAGTCGCAATACGCGACCAATCCGGCTAGCCGCCGGCGATCTTGTCTGATTGCGTCCATGGTGTAAGGCTCACCGGAGGGTCTTGTGGCTGATCGGATCGATCTCACTCGGATCGCGAGGTGTGCGCCGACGCATCGAAGGCGCGCGGTGGGTTTGATTGGTTCATCGCCCGAAAGGCTTGCGAACGTACGGCTCGGATTTTCGAATGAGCGAAACCTTGTCGGTGGGTACCGGCTTGACTAGTTGAGGACTGAGTTCCCGAATCCGCAACCGTCAGGACGATCATGATCCTCATTTTCTCCAAGGTCAGAAAGTCTTACGCGAGTGCTGAAGGTCCAATCGAGATTCTAAAGGGTATCGACCTTGAAGTCGCAGCGGGTGAAAGCGTCGCGCTAACAGGCGAGTCAGGCAGCGGGAAAAGTACGCTACTCCACCTGGCGGGAGGATTAGATCAGGCCGACGATGGATCCATCCTTATGAATGGCAGCCACCTCCAACGCTTAAGTGAAAGCGAACGTGCTCAATACAGACGAAGCCAGGTCGGTCTGGTTTTTCAGCAATTTAACCTCATTCCCTCACTCACCGTTGCAGGAAACATTTCGTTCCATGCGAAGCTTGCGGGCAGATACAACCGCGTGTGGGAAGATGAGCTAATCATCAGGCTTGGGCTGCACGACTATTTAGGGCGATATCCGGAGCAATTGTCTGGAGGACAACAACAGCGCGTTGCAATCGGACGCACATTGGCCGCTCGTCCACCTTTGATCCTAGCCGACGAACCAACAGGAAACCTGGACGAGCGCACCGCAGATGCCGTCATGGACCTAATGGTCGGGCTGGCTCGAACGGCGGGATCTGCACTCTTGCTGGTTACCCACTCTCTCAGACTTGCAAGGGGTCTGGACCGGACGATCACACTGCGCGGGGGCCGGATCGTAGGATGACAGCCGTTGCTTTCACGGCACTACTGTCACACTGGCGGCGAAAGCCCATCCAACTGCTAACCCTGATGATGGGAATAACGCTTGCGACGGCACTCTGGTCCGGCGTTCAAGCCATCAATTCCGAGGCCAGGGCCAGCTACGCGAGGGCATCAAAGGTCCTGGAGCAGGGGAGCCTCCGGCAGATCGTGGCCAAGGATAAGGGTGGCATTGCGATTGAGGCTTATGGCCGTCTGCGGCGGGCGGGATTTAACGTGTCGCCGGTCATGGAGGGAAGTTACGGTTTTGGCCCGGTGCGGATAAGATTGATCGGCATTGAGCCCTTGACCATGCCAAGGAAAGGTCCTGACGCTGTGATCGCGCACGGTTTACAGCTTTCAGAGTTCGTTTCCCCCGATGGGCTCCTGTTGGCCTCCCGCGCGACAGCGGACAAACTACGTGGCAACACGGAAATTCCCGTTAAAGTCGACGACAACGTCCCGGACGGTGCTGCCTTCGTGGACATCTCCATCGCTGACAAGTTGCTCGAGAAGCACGCGAGGATCGACCGCTTAGTTGTTGATCCAACACAGCAAGTCACGAAGGTTGCGCTTAACCAGATTGCTCCTGAACTGGCTATTCGCGAACCGTCGGATCAACCCGACGTCGCTCGCTTGACGGATAGCTTTCACCTCAATCTAACCGCCTTCGGATTTCTTTCCTTCGTGGTTGGTCTATTCATTGTCTACTCTGCCGCAGGCTTAGCGTTCGAACAACGCCGAGGAACCTTCCGCACCCTGCGATCGCTTGGTGTCTCTCTACGGGCACTATCTACGATGCTGCTATTGGAATTATTGATCCTGGCTCTGATTTCCGGAGGATTTGGTGTCATTCTCGGATACATCATTGCTTCCATCCTGATGCCCGGTGTTGCGGCGACTCTGAAAGGACTTTACGGCGCCAACGTGCCCGGTTCATTGTCCATTCGGCCCGAGTGGTGGCTGGCAGGGTTGGCGATCGCGCTTGGTGGCGCAGCCGTTTCCTCGGCGCAGAGCCTGTGGCGAGTGTGGAAGTTGCCAATCCTCGCTGCCGCCTTGCCGAGAGCGTGGTTAAGAGCTTCCATAAGGTTGCTTTCTTATCAAGCCGGAGCGGGCGCTGTCATGCTGATAGCCGCTCTCGTACTTGCGCTATCGGCATCCAGTCTGTTGGCCGGCTTTGGTGTGCTAGGCTGTCTTCTTCTTGGCTCGGCCTTGTTGTTGCCGGGTGCAATCTCAGTGATCCTAGCGGCGGCGCAACGACTTTCGCAAAGCTCGTTGATGCAGTGGTTCTGGGCAGATTCCCGCATCCAGCTGCCAGGCTTATCGCTTGCTTTGATGGCCCTGTTGCTGGCGCTGGCTGCAAACATCGGGGTCGGCACGATGATTGCAAGCTTCCGTATGACATTCCTCGGATGGCTCGATCAACGCTTGGCAGCCGAACTTTACGTCACGGCGCAGGATGAGGAAGAAGCCACCCGTTTGCGATCCTGGCTTCCACAGCACGCAAAGGCGATCCTACCGATATGGAGCGTCGAGGGGGAGGTTTCGGGTGAGCAGATCCAAGTTTACGGTGTCGCCGACGATGCCACCTATCGCGAGCATTGGCCTCTTATCGCTTTTGAGGAGAATGTTTGGATGAAGATCGCCGCTGGGAAGGGTGCGTTGATTAATGAGCAGCTGTGGCGGCGGGGGCATTCTGGCATCGGCCAGCAATTGGCGCTGCCTGGAGGCTGGAGGACAACCGTCGTTGGCGTCTACTCGGACTACGGAAATCCGGCGGGGCAGGTAATCGTTGGGATCAACACATTGGTGGAACACTACCCTGATGTTTCCAAGCTTCGGTACGGTGTACGAGTGGCTCCAGAGCAAGCTCTAAGTCTTAAACGGCAACTGGTCGATGATTTTGGTCTGGCCGACACTGCCATCGTCGATCAAGCTGACCTCAAGCAACAATCAAAGGCGATTTTCGACCAGACGTTCAAGGTAACGGGAGCCTTGAACGTTCTCACCCTCGCCGTGGCGGGCTTCGCAATGTTTTCAAGCCTTCTGACACTCTCTGGGATCAGGCTCCCTCAGATTGCACCTGTCTGGGCGATGGGTATAAGGCGGCGAGACCTTGCTCTTTATGAAATTGCTCGAGCGCTCGCGCTTTGGTTCGTGACCTTTGTAGCTGCAATCCCGGTCGGACTTGCTTTGGCGTGGGTGTTGCTTGCGATAGTAAATGTCGAGGCCTTCGGGTGGCGCTTGCCGATGATGATCTTCCCAATGGATTGGCTGTGGCTGGGCGCAATTGCGTTAGCGGCGGCTTTGCTGTCTGTATTTCTGCCGGTATGGCGCCTGGCCAAGATCAATCCGGCGGCGTTGCTCGGGATCTTCGCCAATGAACGCTGAAAGGATTGCATCAGTCTGTGTCACTGTGGCCTTGCTTCTTCTGGGCGGTCAGGTGGCAGGGCAGGGTTTCGCGGGGCTGGGATCGAATGCCCAAGGTTTCTCGGTCCCAGTGCGCGGCTATGCGCTATCGTTTCCTGCCGATCACGGCGCTCATCCTCATTATCGTATCGAGTGGTGGTACGTGACAGCGAACTTGAAAGGCGAAGATGGGAATTCGTATGGAGTCCAATGGACGTTGTTTCGATCGGCGTTGGCTCCGGAGGAGAGAGCGGGTTTTGCGGATCCGCAGGTTTGGATTGGACATGCTGCTTTGACCACGCAGTCCCACCAGTTTGTCGCCGAGCGGCTGGGCAGAGGAGGCGTAGGGCAAGCGGGTGTCGATGCTAGTCCTTTCAAGGCATGGATCGATGACTGGCGTTTGGAGAGTATTGGTTCTGACGAACAGGAACTCAACGCTCTTGCGATATCCGCGGCAAGCGTGGATTTCAGCTACGATCTAGCTCTAAGCGCGGACGGTCCGCTCATTCTTCAGGGAGACAGTGGCTTTTCGGTCAAATCGGCCACCGGGCAAGCTAGCTACTATTACTCGCAGCCATTCTATCGCGTCTCCGGAACTATCAAGGTTGCAGGCAAGCCTGTGAATGTAACGGGCAAGACATGGTTTGATCGCGAATGGTCATCCCAGCCTCTCGCTTCTAACCAAACCGGCTGGGACTGGTTTTCGTTGCATTTAGCTTCTGGCGAGAAGCTCATGGCTTTCCGCCTTCGCGACGACCAAGGTAACTTCATTTCGGCGAACTGGATATCTGCCGACGGGCGAACCACCCCTTTGTCTTCGAAGGAAGTTCAGCTGGAGCCAGGCAGGGAAGTAAAGATTGATGGGCGCAACATTCCGGTAGATTGGCACATTCGAGTTCCCGAAAAGGCGCTTGATATCCAAATCGAGCCATTGAATGATCAGGCCTGGATGGCAACTGCCACACCGTATTGGGAGGGGCCGATACGCTTCAAGGGATCCGTATCTGGTGTTGGATACCTCGAAATGACTGGATATTAGGTGCCGTTCCCAAAGGAAACTGTCCTATAAAGCGCGTTCTCCTCTCACCTACCCCGGTCTTGTGGCGGTCCACCCTCGAAGTCTGCCTCGCTTTTGGCACGCGCAGGCAGACGCCTGCCAAAGCCGGGTAGGGGCGTCTGTCTTGCAGAGGTAGGCGAGGCCAATGGCGTGTCGGGTGCCTGTCACTCCTGAACCCCGAGCAATTCGGTTAGGCAAAGGAGTTGCGAGACGGCCGATGGATGGCGGTTCATTATCACGAGTTGCCCGACCGCTATCGTCCATCGCAAAAGAAGCCCGTGATTCATCATCGCTCTCCATCCGGCAAGGGTCCCAGCCTCGAGCATCTGGGGATGCCCCTTGAGTCAAAGCTCCGTCGGCCAGTGCCGATGCACCTCAGTGCAGACCTCCTGGTCGTGAGAACCTCCAATGTAATCTTCATGGAAAAACTCCCGTAGCTCGTTCATTGAAAGCCGATCACAGATAACGGCAACGGAGACAGCGTCGGCCATAACTGCGGTTACACTCAACCAAACGGAACCACCATCCCACGACGCCGGCGATTTTTAGCCATTCGTTTTGTCGATCTCATTAACTGTATCAAAACCGAACAACTAGATTTAACCACTCATTTGTCATTGCAACTGTAGCGTCGCCTGCAATTCTAGTAGGGGACGACATGCGCAATCTCAATTCCGATATGGCCGGCTTCTCGGGGCAGCATTTCACGCGTCGCGTCGTCTATCCCATGGCTGGTATCATGATTATCATGATCATCGTCGTTATCGGCTTCTTGATACTCTCTGCCCGCCAACAGAACCAATTGGAAATTGAAAGCTCCACCCGGCTCGCGACGACCGCGCTACAGGTGAAGGCCCGCGAGGTCGGTCGCAACCTTCGTGATTACACAATTCGGCCAGACATCCACGAGCATCTCCGTGACGGCTTTGACATGGGCTGGGCCGTCACCGATGGAAACATCGGGGCCAATATTTACAGTGAACTTGGCTACGAGATGGTGTTCGTTGTCGCTCCTGGAGACAAAACGCTCTACAGCCTCATTGATGGCGTTGCGACGAAAGCGGATGCTATCGAGGTTATGCCCCGGGGTCTTCGCGACCTTTTGCATGCTGCCGCAATTCAGCCGGATCCCATCACAAGCCTGATCAAGTCTGGAGACGACGTTTACGTTGTTGCCGCCAACGGCATCCTACCACCGTTCATCGATCGCTCAAGCATCAATCCCCGAGATCTCACAATACTCGTCTTTGCTAAACGGCTGGATCAGAAGTTTCTCGACAGAATGGGTCATGACTACCTTCTAAGCGACCTTACAATCTCGCTGGACCATCAACACGGCAGGGAAGCTTCCATTCCGCTTATGACGCAGAACCGGATGTATCTTGGAACGATATCTTGGACGCCACCGAAGCCGGGCAACCAGCTTCTTGGCTTCATTGTGCCGCCTTTAGGACTGGCGTTGCTGGTTCTTGCAGCATTTTCGGTACTAGTCGTGAGAAACGCTCGCAAATCGACCAGTGCGCTCGAGGAGTCGGCCACTCGCGTTAGCCACCTTGCCCATCACGATGCCCTTACGAGCCTTCCAAATCGAGTGCTCTTCAAGCAACGGTTGGATATCGCGCTCTCCTCCGCGATTGAGCAGTCCACTACGGTGGCGGTGATTTGCCTCGATCTCGACAATTTCAAAGAGGTCAATGATAGCCTGGGCCACGCCGCTGGTGATCAGCTCCTGCAACAAGTGTCGGAACGTTTAAAGTCCTGTGTCGCCAATAATGATACCGTCGCTCGGTTGGGCGGTGACGAGTTCGCCGTCATCCAGATCGGTGCAAGTCAACCGCATGACGCAGAAGAGCTGAGCCGGAAACTGATTGATACCCTTCGTACACCTTTCTTTGTTGAGGACCAGATCCTTCATATCGGCGTCAGTATCGGCATTGCGTTGGCGGATACTACGGACGGTATACCTGAGAGCCTGCTAAAGAATGCCGACATCGCCCTCTACCGAGCGAAGCAGGGCGGACGTGCCACCTATCGGATATTCGAAGCGCAGATGGATGCAGAACTTCAAGAGCGGCGCAGCCTTGAGTACGATCTGCGCCAAGCGGTCTTGAAAAACGAACTGGAACTTCACTACCAGCCGCTTATCGATCTGGAGCAGCAAACGGTAGCCGCGGTCGAGGCGCTGGTCCGATGGCGTCATCCGGTGCGCGGTTTGGTATCTCCTGCCGATTTCATTCCGGTGGCGGAGGAGACTGGATTGATTGTAGCAATCGGGGAATGGGTGCTCGAGACAGCTTGCAGCCAAGCGCTGATTTGGGATCGATTGCGTATCGCTGTCAATCTATCTCCGGTTCAGTTTCGTAATCGCGAGCTCGTCGAGACGGTGCGGCAGGTTCTAGAGAGGACAGGCCTGGAGCCGGATCGATTGGAACTCGAAGTTACCGAAAGCATCCTGATCAATGACACAGCCGCAGCGCTCGAGATCCTGAACGGATTGAAGTCGCTTGGCGTGAAGATCGCCATGGATGACTTTGGGACCGGCTATTCCTCGCTTGGCTATCTCAACTCGTTCCCGTTCGACAAGATCAAGATCGATAGATCGTTCATCGGCGACCTGAGCGACACGGAGAAGTCGGGAGCGATCGTTAAATCCGTGATCGGTCTCGGGCAAAGCCTTAAAATGGTAACCACGGCCGAGGGCGTAGAAACACCCGAACAAGCTGCAATCCTGCTACAACTGGGATGCGATCAAGTGCAAGGGTTCTATTTCAGCAAGCCGGTAGTAGCTGCAGAGCTTTCGCTATTCGTCGATCGCTGGGACTCTGAAAGCCAGCAGAGACGCATCAAGGTTGAGGCTGCCTGACTGATGACGTCCGTTTCAGGTCCACCGAGCGACTCACCATCGGCTTGATGGTGCTCCTGCGCGCATGCGAACTTTAGGCCACGCCGTGAAGCTTCAAGTTCAAACCTCTCGCTAATGTTTTCGGGAAGATTAGGCATGCATGGGCTGGTAACTGCCAGTCCTAGTGATAACTCTAGACCCGTATGATTGTTTGGTGAGGCCGCTCACCCGCGCTTTAGGTTATGTGGGCTTTGGTATTAGCCAGAGCGACCTACCGATCAGCGAGAGAAGACGTCACAAGCAAACATGTAGCCTTCATCGGCCCTAGACAAATCAAAGTTGAAGATCTCTGTGGCATTTTGCCGAAGGCGGTCGTACCGGCGAGGGGCGGTTTCTGGCTGACATTTCCTCTGAACTAGCTTCGTTAGCACGAATGGTCGCCCTGTATATAATCGGCCGCGGCGGCGTAAGAATGACTGGAGTCTTTGTCTCGCCTGCTTTTGTCGTATGGACGGTGGTTGGTATCTCAAACGTTCGATCATCCAGCGCATCAGATTCTGCTGGGGGAAACTGCTAGGCGGTTGAGGATGCCGGAGTTTGCCTTGATCGACTCCAACAAACTGATCGGTGAAACTGCGGCTTGGTCAATGGCCTCGTTGGTCGCTGCCTGTTGATTTCCAGAGTAAGACCGGAGGGCAAACACTGCGGCTCGCCATTGAAGATATTCGGGCGGCGATTGACGACGAGCGCTTCATCGGCGTCAACGTGCGCTTGCCAAGGATACCGGCCGAGGTGACGGGAGACCGCAACGCAATCGTCAGTTTCGACTATGCCCGTGAGCCGTCGGTTCGGTAAGCCCTCACGGAGGAAGGCGCGCCGTCTCCGCCGATCGCCTGCCTTATCGGAAACCGAAAAAGCTCAGAACCGCAAGGACTATAACAATTGCGCCTACGAGCCAGATCAGATTGTTCATGTTGAGTTCCTCCTTAGTTCGCCATCGATCACGTTTATCCTCCCAGTAGTGCGATCACTTCTGGTCGGTGTTGCTTTGAGTTGTGGCCGGCTATGAGCGAAGGCTTTTGACAAACGGCGACGCGCCCCGGCGGTTCCAGGGCACGGACTTAAGACCGTGCAGCCTAGGACCAAGGTCCTACCAGGGAACAGGTTTCTGGATCATCCGTTCTCTCGCCGCGGTCGTCAGGTCCGCGACAAGAAGAAGGAGGTAAAAGATGTTTCGTAAGGTTATCGTCGGCGCAGCCGTTTCGGCAGCCCTCATGTCTGGCGTCGCTTTCGCCCAGTCGTCCACGGTTAATGGTGCTGCTGGAGGAGCCGTCACAGGTGCGATCGTTGGAGGTCCTGTCGGTGCAGCCGTCGGCGGCGTCGCCGGTGCCGTTATAGGAGCAGCGATCGATCCGCCGCCGCAGAAGGTCGTCACCTATGTCCGGGAAGCTCCGGCGCCGACGACGCGCGTCTTTGTCAAGGAGAAGGCCGTAGTGGGTCAGCCCCTTCCGGAAACAGTCGTCGTAACGCCGGTTCCGGAGAATCCGAAATATTCGTATGCGGTGGTGAACGACCAGCGCGTCATCGTCGAGCCGACTTCCCGCAAGATTATTCAGGTCATCAACTGATCCGATGCCGCGGACGCGGCCCCGTGCCGCGTCCGGAGACTCGGAATAGTCAAGCAGGAAATCGCAAGATGAAGAACGTCGCTTCGCTGGCTTTTGGAATCGTAAGTTCCCTTGGCGCCTGCATCGCCGCCAGCTCTGTCGCCTCGGCCATTGTGGCGGTTCCCCGGGAGAACACTTCGTCCTCGCCTGCTCTTTGGACGAGCAGTCCGGTTCGGGTTGACGTGGCCAAGCAAAGCTTCGAGCGCATCCCGGCAGCATATTCGAGCTATGTCACTGATCCGCCACAGGTCGGGTTTCTCGAAAATGATCCTGAAGCCACGGCGAAGAAACCAGCATTGGCTAAACCGAGACTCTCTGCCGAGCACCTAAGGTGGTGTGGATCACGCTATCGATCATACGACCCCGCCTCCAACAGCTATCGGGCCTACAGCGGCCAGACAAAGACATGCAGGTCGCCATACGCGGTATCGGAGGCCACATGGAGCGAAACCACCCGGGCGGGGATCTGATTTATTCCCGTCTTAAAGTCTTCGGGCCAACAGCTGGTACTTCTACCACTGATGCGGCGCGGTCGTCTCCATATCCTCAGCGGCAGCGGGCTTCGAAGGTGCGACCAAATCGATCACGGTAGAGGCAATATCCGCTTCGCTCAGTTGACCGACCAATCAAGGCACCGGCAACACCGCCTGCGACCGCACCCACGGCCGCGCCGCCCACGTCGTTAGTGACAGCTCCGCCGATAATGGCACCTGTTCCCGCACCAATTGCGGTTCCTCGCTCGGTGGGGGTACACGACGCCAATGCGCCAAGTGCGATAATTACGACTGCAACCTTCCTCAGCATTTATTGCCCTCCAATTGAAGCACGCTGCAAAAGCTAGCGCACGGAGATCTAAAATCTAGACATAGGATTTACCGGCCGGTTGATCAGGGATCGGTACCCCCAATAATCGTTGCGTTGGCTTTTGAATTGGAGCCCAGATCTGGGGCTTATTTTTCCATGATCCACGTCTGTGTTTGAATCGCCCGGCCGCCGCTCCGTAAAATCCCGCCAAGCCCGTTCCGCTTCCTGCTAAACTGAAGATGCATTCGGAAGAGGTACGGGCCGAGTTGGATTTCTCGGCCCGTGGCGCGTAGATCTAGCTGGTCGCAGCCGCTTTCTCCAATGCGTCACGCAAAACCTGTTCCTTCGTTTCATCGAGCGAAGTTTTGAGCACCACGCCGCCAAAGGCGGAGATCTCCTTGAGGACCTTATCCGCCGTCATCTCTTGGATCAGCACGAACAACGCTCCATTGCCCGGCTGGAGATTGGCTGCAAGATCCTTCATGAAAGCATCGTTGATGCCGACATCAGTGAGAGCGCCGCCTATGGCACCGGAAGCGGCACCTACTGCCACACCCAACAGCGGATTAAGAAACAGAACACCGATCAGCAGTCCCCAGAAGCTGCCCGACGCGGCACCGGCAATCGTGGTGTTGACCAGCTGGTTCAATTTGATCTTTCCGTCTTCGGCCTTGGTCGCGATGACAGCGTCGCCGACCTTTATCAAGTATTCCTTCTGCAGCTCGAGCAAGCGCTGGCGCACTTCCTCTGCCTTGGCTTCATTGGGATAAACAATTGCAATCAACGTTGACATGGCTTTGTCCTCCATCGACGGAAATGCAGACGTCGCATCATAGTGATAATTCATGAAGAAATACAACCTACCGAAATCCGCCCAGGGGACTGCTAGCGGTCTAATACGTTAGCTGGAGTTTCTGTTGCTGTGTCTGTCTGCTGCGGGTAATTTCGCAACATGGCACAGCCGCGAGATACATTTGGTGCATTTGTGCTTGATTGCGCCGGCGGGCTGTTGCGACGAGATGGAGAGATCATTCCTCTTGGCCAGCGTGGCATCGCCCTTCTCGACGCCCTCCTAAGTGCAGACGGACGGGCCGTAAGCAAGGACGATCTGCTGGCGGGAACCTCGCCAGGACTGATTGTCGAAGAAGCATCTCTCACGGTAAAAATTGCGGCTTTGCGAAAGGCACTTGGCAAGGCACCGAACGGCTTAGAATGGATCTCGACGGTGCCCTGAATTGGCTATCGGCTACCGCGTACACATTCATATGAAACTCCGCTACGGCCCGTGCGCGCGGCAATGGCCGTGCTGCCGTTCGAGGACAGAAAAGATATTCGTAATGTCGTATTTTTCGCGATAGTGCCTGAAGAGGAGCGCCCAGCGTGTACGTCGCCTGCCCAAGGGGATGGGTTGAAACGCTCCTCTCCGTGGCTTGGCTCAATTGACCAATTGTCGGCTGCTTCTAGCTGAAGTCCGAAAAAAGCCCCGCGTAGAGCGGGGCAAGGTCAGAAGTTTGGACGACAGTAGGATACCGTCGATTTCCCGCAAACCCAACTTAATTTTCGTCAACAAAGAGACCCCGCCGGCGTGGAGGCCAGGCGGGGTTCTTGGGCAGATGCAGTTTAAGTTGGAGCGGCGAAGAGGGGGAAAGCCGTTCCGTGCAACATTAACGTGCGATTTCGATCTTTTGTTCCGATCCAGGGCGGAGCGCCATCATAGCCAGTTCGCGCGGACCAACCCTGTTTGGCTGGCGTTGCTTGAAGGAACGGAACCGAAGCCGAAATCAGCCGTGTGAACTATGTTCAAAATCAACGGGAGAAGCCGTCTAAATGCTTGCCTCGGAATCGAAGCATGGGGTGCAAGATGAATTTGGGTTGCGGAAATAAAGATGGCCCTGCAAACGCTTCTATCGAGGCGACGGCACGACGATTCTACTCTTTACGACATTGGGAAAGGAATGATTGCTCAGGGCTTCACCGAAACCGCGATCATGCATGGGCTCATCAAGCTAGCCCATGGCAAAGGCTATCGAGCTTCTACCCGGCAATCAGCTGCGGGGTGACGTCCTGGACGTGTCGGCGAATTTCGTTGAACCGTAGCGTTCCGGACAGTAGGTGGAATAGAATGACGGACTTCCACTTGCCGTCGATGAGACCGATCGCCGCCTCTACCGAGCAGCCGGGAGAGCAGTCGAACCGCGAGTGCCGAACCTTACCCATTCACAGTATCCTTTTTGATACTACGTGTTAATTTTGTACGTATTCCGCTTAGGAAAATATACGCCAAGTTTGGTCTCATGCAAACGCTGAAACAGGAGTTGAACATGAAGGCCGTAGCATACAAGACAGCAGGATCCATTGAGCGCGAGGACGCGCTGCAGGACGTTGAGCTGCCACGTCCAGCGGTAGCTGGATGCGATATCCTCGTCGAGGTCGAAGCGATCTCGGTCAATCCGGTAGACACCAAAATCCGCAAGGGCGTCAACCCGGAGAAGGATCAATGGAAGGTGCTTGGCTGGGATGCTGTCGGTACGGTCGTGGAAGTCGGCCCGGATGCGAAGAGCTTCACGGTTGGCGATGAAGTCTTCTACGCGGGCTCGCTGATCCGGCCAGGCGCCAACAGCCAGTTCCACCTGGTCGATGAACGCATCGTCGGTCGCAAGCCAAAGACCATCTCCAACTCGGAGGCAGCCGCGCTCCCGCTCACGGCCATCACGGCCTGGGAAATGCTGTTTGACCGTCTCGACATACGCAAGCCCGTGCCAGGCGCAGCGAACGCAATCGTCATCGTCGGCGGAGCAGGCGGCGTCGGTTCTATCGCCATCCAGCTCGTTCGCGCGCTGACAGATATCACGGTCATCGCGACCGCCTCGCGCCGGGAGACGCAGGAATGGGTAAAGGATCTGGGCGCCCATCATGTCATTGACCACTCGAAGCCGATTGCAGAACAGGTCACCGGTCTCGGGATTGGTGCTCCGGCCTTCGTTTTCTCCACCACTGAGACCCACCACCATCTCCAGGAGATTATCGAGCTGATCGCACCTCAGGGCCGTTTCGGTCTTATCGATGACCCGGAAATGCTTGATGTGACAGGCTTCAAGCGGAAGGCGGTATCTATCCATTGGGAACTGATGTTCACGCGGGCGATCTTTGAGACAGCCGACATTGCCGAGCAGGGCAAGCTTCTGAACGAAGTCTCGCGTCTGGTCGACGAGGGAAAGATCCGCACGACGGTGACCGAGACCCTGTCGCCGATCAACGCCGCCAACTTGAAAAAGGCTCACGTTGCGATCGAGAGCGGCAAGACCAGAGGAAAGGTTGTCCTGGAGGGCTTCTGATCTAGCCAAAGAAGAGGTTACGCCGGCTTGGCTCGCGGACAGCGTAACCTCGTGCCGCCCGCGCAGGTGAGTCAAAAGCCGATAGATTTCCTGATTGACTTTAGTATTCTGCATGCACGGCATCAATTGGTGGCAAGACTAATGCAGAAAGAGATCCGCAGTCCAGATCGCTTCCGCGGCGTGGAGCGCCCATCGTCGCTCGAGCTTTGTCACATTGCATTGAGCGGAGGTACGGCCGGACGACTGAAGTGGCAGGAGGATGTTGGTGGGGTGCCCGTCCAGATGGAGCAGACGGACGGGTACATGGTCTGTTATCAACGTGTCTATCTTCCGGTCAGACAAGAGTGGGTCGATGGCAAAAGACTGGCCAACGATCCGGTCGCGCCCGGCCAGTTCATGTTGTTGGATCTCCGGCGTGATTACCGCGCGATCAGCCCTTTGAACGTGGATTGCCTTTCTGTCTTCACATCACACGATTCCCTTGCCGATTTCCACCGCGAGCAAGGACTTCCGGCGTTCGCGGGCTTGCGTGTCGCGCTCGGCGCCACCTACACGGACCCTGTGATGCGCAATCTGATGGAGTGCCTACTTCCCGGCTTCGAATCGCCGCAAACAACGCCAAGGCTGTTCCTTGATCAGCTGATGCTCACGATGCTCGTGCATATGAGCTCCGTACACGCTAGCCGCCCGATCGAGCTTCGCTCGCGTCGGGGCGGCCTGGCACCATGGCAGGAGCGTCGTGTGAAGGAACTGCTCCTAGCGAATTTGACCGGAAACATCGGGCTTGATCGGCTCGCGGCGTCGTGTGGTGTCTCTCGCGCTCATCTTGCCCGTTCGTTCAAGGCAAGCACAGGAAGGTCTCCTATGGCCTGGCTACAACAGCAGAGGCTGGAAAGAGCGAGCAACTTGCTACTGACATCCACGCTCTCGGTTTCGGAAATAGCCCATCGCTGTGGCTTCGCAGATCACAGTCACTTTTCGAAAGTTTTCACAAGGAGCTACAGCGTGTCACCCGGGGAATGGCGTCGCGCCCGCAAGATGTAGCTCCTCCGATCCGCTCTTACTGGTCATTCTCGGACATGACGGCGCAAGTAGAAGATGTGACGGCTGCGAGCCCGTCTGCTTGAGGCTCGGGGCCCCGAAACGAGAGCTTCCTGAGCGGCTGCAAAGCAGCACTCACGTACACAAAACAGCACCCACATACATCGCCAGAGAGGAAATGCTGGATAATCTCCCATTCCGTGGACGCGGGGTGGCGTTCGAACCGTGGAGATGACCATGCAGATTTCGTCTCATCAAGCTCGCTCGATCATCGCAGCCGGGGAGGCCCGAGCGAAGGCGATCGGCGTTCCGGTCAACATCGCGGTGCTCGATGCAGGAGCACAGCTCAAGGCGTTCAGTCGGATGGATGGAGCGCTCTTAGGCTCGATCGACATCGCCGTCGGCAAGGCGAAAACGGCGGCGCTTTTCCAGATGGCGACAGAGGCGGTCGGAGAGTTCTGCAAGCCCGGCGGAGGGTCGCCAGGTTTGGAGCAGACCAACGGCGGCCTCGTGGTCTTCGGCGGGGGGCTTCCGATCTCCGCACCTGACGGAACTTTCCTCGGTGCCGTAGGCGTTTCCGGGGGCGCGGTGCAGCAGGATATGGAAGTTGCCCGCGCTGCGCTCTCACTCTTCGAACCGACCTGATGCCGTCCACACCGATCAAACCAACAAAGAGGAGATTAGCATGTCCAAGACCATTCTCATCACCGGCGCTGGTTCAGGCTTTGGCAAGGCGGCAGCCATAGGCATGGCCAGGAACGGCCACAACATCATCGCGACCTGCCAGGTCTCGCCGATGGTGACTGCCATGCGCGAGGAAGTGGCCACGCTGGAGCTAAGCAGACGCATCCGCGTCGAGCGCCTCGATCTCACGGATCCCTATGACATCAAGCAGGCCCAGACGTGGGACTTCGACGTCCTCTGGAACAATGCAGGACAGGGCGAGCCGGGTCCGGTCTGGGAAATCCCAGTGGACATCGTCCGACGCAACTTCGAAACGAATGTCTTCCTTCCGCTGACGCTCACTCAAGGCGTCGTGCAGCGCTGGATCCGTGAAGGCAAGCACCAAGGCAAGAAGGTGGTCTTTACGTCCTCGATGGGTGGCCTGTTCACTCCGGCGAACTGGGGAACGTATGTCTCCACGAAGCACGCGCTCGAATCCATCGCTGAGGCGCTGCAGCAGGAACTTGCCGCCTACGGCATCAAGATCCAGACGATCAATCCCGGCGCCTATTATACGGGCTATAATGAGACGATGGCCGACAACCCGTTCCGCTGGATGGATGACAGCAAGAACTTCACCAAGCGGGCCGATCTGCGTAAGGGCTTCGACGACTTCTTTGCGACGCCTGAAGGCAAAATGGATCCGACCGAGATGATCAATCGCATGATCGAGATCGTCCCGTCGGATACGGGCAAGTTCCGCAACGTCTGCCCGAAGGTGATCGAGGATATGCTGAAGGATCACCAGCTCAAGGCCTGGGAAGCCCAGATCTAGGCAACTGCGGCGTTGCCCCCGCCGCTCTTCTCCGCCGTCGGGAGTGACCGTCGGCACGACAAATCCTTTCAAAGGAGTTCAGAGATGAGCAGACACAAAACATCGGTGGCAACTCTTCGACGGATCACCCTCGCGGCGGCCGTTTCAGGCGCTACCGCATTCGGTGGTGCGGCCGCTGCCGATGAGGCGGCCAACAAAGCTGTAGTGCAAAAGGCGTTTGAAGCCTGGGCTGAGGGCACCGGAAGCCCGTATGATCTTCTGGCCGACAACGTCACATGGACAATCACCGGAAGTTCGGCCGCGTCCAAATCCTATGGCAGTCGCGATGCCTTCATCAACGAGGTGATCAAGCCCTTCAACGCGCGCATGAGCGTCGGTCTCAAGCCGACGATCCGGAAGATGTACGCCGACGGCGACACGGTGATTGTCTTCTTCGATGCCGCCGGAACGGCGAAGGATGGCCAGCCATACAAGAACACCTATGCGTGGTTCCTCGATCTCGATGGCGGCAAGATCACCAAAGCGTCGGCCTTCTTCGACAGCATCGCCTTCAACAAGCTCTGGGCACTACCCGCCTCCGAGTAAAAAAGGAAACCGAGATGAAGACGTGGTTCATAACCGGAGCATCCCGCGGGTTCGGCGCCCGCATTGCTCAGCTCGCCCTCGAACATGGTGACAACGTCGTCGCGACCGCCCGCAGTACGGGGTCGATCAGGGAGAACCTCGGAGACCGGCGCAACCTGTTCGCCGCGTCTCTGGATGTGACCAGCGAGGAGCAGGCACAGGAAGCAGCCCGACAGGCCGTCGAGCGCTTCGGCACCATCGACGTACTCCTGAACAACGCGGGCTTCGGTCTCGTCGGCGCGGTCGAGGAAGCCAGCGCAGCGGAGGTCGAACGTCTCTATCGGACAAACGTATTCGGTCTGTTGACGGTGACCCGTGCTGTCCTCCCGCAGATGCGTGCGCAGAGATCGGGTCGAATCCTCAACATCTCGTCGATCGGCGGCTACCGCGCTGGTGCAGGATTCGGAGTGTACTGCTCCACGAAGTTCGCTGTCGAAGGACTATCGGAGGCGCTCCACGCGGAGCTGGAACCGCTCGGAATTCATGTAACCGTGATCGAACCCGGCTACTTCCGGACGGACTTCCTCGACCCCAGCTCGTTGTCATCGAGCGGCACCAGGATACTTGACTACGATGCTACCGCTGGCGCGGTTCGCGAGCGCGCGTCCTCACTGAACCACAACCAGCCTGGAGACCCTGAGAAGTTCGCCCAGCAGGTCGTGGCCTTCGCCGATGTCGCTCAGCCGCCCGTTCGAATGCCATTCGGCAGCGACACTCTTGCCGCTATAGAGGCGAAGCACGTAGGCGACGGCGACATCATCAAAAAGTGGCGACAGGTTTCGGTCTCCACCGACTTCTGAAGATGATGCAAACGCATGCCGAATGCATCAGATCCAACTGAAGTGGAGTCCCCGGTCCACCGGTTCGCCGTAGCGGCCTCGTTAGCGTGCAGCAGGTGTCTTGGAAAAAAAACGCTGTCGCGCACTCTCGCGTGGCTACGACAGCAGCTAGGGTTTCGGGAGAAGAGCGCGGAAATTGTTGGATTGTGCCCATCCGATCATTGCGGCCGCGTTCGGCGGAAGAGATTGTTGAACTCTTGCCTCACTGTTTCGCCGTCCAATCGACGTTTTACGATACGAGCCAACCGCCGTCGCAGCGCGAAGCGGTGAAGATATTTGCCCGCGCCAGGGTGCCTCATTGTTAAACGCCGCCTCCACCATGCGAAAATTGCCGAGCCTCCGCTGCAGTTCTGAATGGTGCTGCGACCGCTGCCGCGATTGACTGCGCGATTGCCGCTTCGACATCCAGAATGCTCTGACTCTTCACATCGACGTTGTAGTCGCTCGACCACACGATAGCACCGTCCACGCGCCGAACCAGTCCCGCGATTGCTCGCAGAGCATCTCCCTCGAGACGGACGCTTCCTTGCAAACTGTATGTCGCAGTCGTTGCAGTGGCGTTTGGTTTTCCATCCTCGGCGATTACGACCAACTCTTTGAATTTTACGAGATCGACGAGAGTTTCATTTGTTAGCCCGCTCAGGATCTCATCGGAGACCCTTGTTGCCTCATCGGTTGTAAAGCGCTCGACTAAGATCGTTGTCCTGTCAGCGCTGGTCACTGGCTGTTTCGGATCAGGGTTATCCCGTTCGGCAAAAGATGCCATCGCCACGGCAGCAAGTATGACAAGCCCAGCGCCCAGCATGATCCAACGTAGCAACCTGACATCGCGTTTTGGCAGCTCCGTCGGCGGTTTCTCGGTCGATGAGGTATTTGCGACAGAGACCGTTTGCGCTTCGGCTTCAATCTTGGCGTGACGCCTAGCCGTCCATTTCGAGAAAGTGGGAACGTAACCGCCGGTTGGAATAGTAATCAGTACCTCGTCCGCTGAGCCACCCGTCAGGTAGTACCGCTCAAGGGCACGGCGGAGTTGCTTCGCCGCTATTCGCACGCAAGGATCATTTTGAGCATCGAATGACTGGTCGCGTCCGAAAACGCTGGTAGCAATCGTGAATGCCTTCAGATAGGCGGCGCGTCCTTCAAGGGTCTCGTTTACAACGAACTCTAAGAACCTGCGCCCGCGATCCGGCAAAACAAAATCCGAGCTCAACAATATGCGGTGCAATTCTTCCCGAGTATCGGCGGGGGAGGGCTGCGAATGCACGCTTTCGTATAGACGTCTCATCGAGATTATTTTTAAAAAGAATAAAAATCAGAGGTGACAAGCTTTACCAGCTTATCCGCGTGCGTTGATGTGACAATTAGCTTTCTCAATTGCACCCCAAAAAGGTCATGCAGAGTTATGTGCGCAAGAGCGCCAGGAATCCGAGCATACCGTAAATTACTTCCGCCCCTGCGCACCGGTGCTACGCTGGATAGCGTAGAGAGAACCGCATCGCGGAGCGATGGGATGGAAAGGGGCGGCGGCAGGGGGGCATCCGCGACCTCGAGCGGGTTATCATGTGCCTCGCGACTGAGGGCCCGCATTATGGCTCGCTGAAGTCTGGAGCCGAGTCGGCCGTTGAAGGTGGCGATTGCAATGGATCGGTGTTCAATCCGGAAACACGCGCCTCTACCTCGGTATTTGCATTTCCATGCCGAGAATGACAGTCCCGTGTGCCGCCCGCCGCTCGGGCAACTAGCTGAATGCACATCACGCAGCACGAGGGAATTGATTGCTAGTCATCTCCATACACGACGACGAGGGCTACGAGCGCAACTTCGCTTGCACTGCTCTAAGCTTCGAAGAAGAGTTTGTGCTTATCGTTTGTTACGGGGTGACCTACCGCTTTCGGACTGCCGCAATAATTGGAATTGTTCCCGTCGAAGGGCGACGCTTACCGATAGGATAGGTTGGCCTGGAGGTACGAACTGGCGGAAGCCGCAAGGCACCAAGCCCTATAGACATTCCGCGCCAATCGTCACCTCTGGTCAGATATGGCCGCGTAGGGTAGTTTCTTCGGGCTTGGCCGTTTGCCCACGGCCAAACGTCGGGCTGATCACCCGAACGCAGCGGTGCCTGGCTCGCACCCGTAAAGTCATTGACGCTCAACCGATGGACCCGTTCCGTGATGCGTTACATGTTGATGTTCCTGTTTATGCTTTCAGCCTCGGGAGCTTTGGCGCAGGACTGTGTTGTTTTGCTCCACGGCCTTGGACGGACCGAATTATCCTTCACAGTTATGGAGGAGGTGTTGCGGGCATCCGATTTCAAAGTCGTTAACGAAAGCTACCCTTCGAGGAATGCGCTCGTTCAGGATCTGATCGGGAATGTTAGTTCATCGGTGGCGATGTGTGATGCGGGTGGGCAAGTGCATTTTATCACGCACTCAATGGGCGGCATCCTCCTCCGGGCTTGGCTTAAGGAGAATAGGCCGGGAAATCTGGGCCGAGTCGTTATGCTCGCACCGCCTAATCGCGGCTCGGAATTGGTGGATACTTATGGTGATCTTGTACTATTTGATTTTCTTGCGGGGCGGGCTGGCCTACAACTTGGTACAGGAGCCGACAGCATTCCCAATAAACTCGGCGTTGCAGACTTCGAGCTTGGCATTATCGCCGGAGACAGATCCCTCAATCCTATCCTTTCGGCAGCGTTCACCGGGCCAAACGACGGAAAGGTGTCCGTGGAAAGCACCAAGCTGGAAGGCATGGCCGATCATATCGTTCTTCACACCAGCCACACCTTCATGATGAACAATCCTCTGGTGATCGCACAGGCGCTTAATTTCATACGTGTCGGCCATTTCGATCACACGCTGACATTTCGCACGATGTTCGATCGCCTCCTAAGATAATGCTATGAGATAGTGGGTTTCTGCTGGGCGGCTGCAGTGTCAACAAACGGCGATAAAATCAAAATGGCACTCCTCGCTACAATGCAAAAGCGAAGCGGTAGAGACCGTGAACAACGGTGCGTTGCCCCGCCCAACCTCAGGCCTTAGTCGCAGTAGAGGCATGCCTTCATCGGAAGCCTTGTGCAGAAGCAACCATTCAACGCTGACCGGCGAAGGGGCAACCAACCTTATCCGCGAGCTGCAGTGCGCGAGGCGCTGGTCCTGCCCATCACAAGACTGATGCCAATGAGAGCAAGCACGATGCCCAACACGTTCAGGCCAAATCTCCCATATCCGCCGACCCCTTGTTCCGCCAGCAGTGCAAGGCCGAGGCCAGTTGTGAGCGCTCCGAGCACATAGCGCCACGCCGGTGCGACTGTGCCCGTCGTGGTCGCGCGCGGTCGCTCGAAGCGACCGAAGGCGACGACGAAAGGAACAAGCGCGATTGCGTTGGCCGCGAGCCAAGGTAGCCGCGACCACCACCACGCACTGCTTCCCGGCACAAGACGCAAACCGATGCCGTCGGCAACATAGGCAGCGAAGACCACAAGTGTGGTGGCCGTCAGGTGCCACATGAACAGCGTCATGATGCTGCCATTGATTGCTATGGTTGTCATCCAGACCGCGCGGCCCTCCAGCCAGCGGCGAGCGGGGGCCTGTATAGCCAGCAGTAACCCTCCCTGGAAAACTGCTAGCGCAATCAGTGTAATTTTCGGCGGTGTCGTGGTGCTGACGGGGTCGCCCGGCACGCCGATCATCGAGACGGGATAAGGGCCAAAGCGGACAAGCATCAACAGGGTGGCCAAACCCAAGGCGGCGGCCACAAGCAGCGTCCGGCGATCGGAAAACCGCTCGTCGCACCACGCGTAGCCCAGTATCGAGATCCCATTCCAGACGAACAGGTAGTTGACGAAGCCGAGCCAGTGCAAGCCGGCAGCGAAGTAGATGATATCGACAACCGACGCGGCGGCGGCCAGGGCGCAGAACGATCCTAGGCCAAATCGGGCCCATGCAGCCTCCGTGAGCGGGACGAGCAGCACAATCCCGACATACACCGCGAGAAACCAAACGGGAATAAATGCTACGCGCGAGCCATAGCTGATCAGCTCGGGGCGTATGCCGCGACTGTATTCTATGGTGACAATCGCCATCCAGACCGCAAGCAGCGGGAGGATCGGCCATAGAAGACGGCGCAATCGGCCGTCAAGCCAGGCGGCGTACGACTTGCCATCTCGACGGGCGGCTCGCCAACTGACGCAGTTCGCGTAGCCGCCGACCATGAAGAAGATCGGCATCACTTGCAGGATCCATGTCAGCCAGGTCGTCCAGGGAAGGATCGTCAATGTCTGGGTAGCAACCAGCGCCCCCGTCTCGTCGATGTAGGGTGCGGCCGCAAGCCAGTGACCCACGACGACGACCAGCATCGACACGGCCCGAAGGAAGTCGACATAGCGGTTTCGGGAGGCGGGCGTGCGGTCAGCGAATTCGGCAGCGCGGGAAGCCATGATGATCAATCTCCAAGGCCGTTCTGACTATAGGGTCGATAGAAGATGGTATGCGCTAACGCTCACCGATCGCCGCGCTATGCGAAACGCAAAGCGGCCGCCCGCTTGTCAAAACCTTCTACGGCTGATGCCGCAGGCTTGCGCTTACGGCCAGGGCCGCATCTTCTGTTCCAGTTAGACCGCGGGCCCGTCATGTGGAAGCACCGACTTTCCGAGGCGTGTCCCGAAGTTCCCGGCGCAATATCTTGCCGACATTGGTCTTCGGCAGTTCCGTCCTGAATTCCACGGATTTCGGCACCTTATAGGGAGTAAGTTCCGTTCGGCAGTGCGTCAGCAACTCCGCCTCGGTCAGGCGCGGGTTCTTTTTGACCACGAACAGTTTGACGATCTCCCCCGACCGTGCGTCGGGCACCCCGATCGCGGCGCATTCGAACACGCCCGGATGCGACGATGCCACGGCCTCGACTTCGCTTGGATAAACCTTGAATCCAGAAACGGTGATCATATCCTTCTTGCGGTCGACGATCCTGACGTGACCGGTCTCGTCCATGACACCGATGTCACCGGTACGAAAGCAGCTGTCATGGGTCATGACCGCGGCCGTTTCGTCAGGGAGTTGCCAATATCCAGGCATGACCTGTGGGCCGCGCGCACAGATTTCGCCGATTTCGCCGAGCGCGACGTCGTTATCGTCATCGTCACGAATGAAGATATCGGTCGAGGGCATAGGCAGCCCGATCGTACCATTCCATTCGGTAATGTGTGGAGAATTGCAGGTGAGCACCGGTGACGTTTCCGACATGCCGTAACCTTCGACGACCGGGCAGCCGGTAGCTTTCAGCCATCGTTCGGCGACCATCTGCTGTACTGCCATGCCGCCGCCGACAGCGCATTTAAGCAGGCTCCAGTCGATCCTTCCGAAATCCGGATGGTCGAGCAGTGCGTTGTAGAGCGTGTTGACTGCCGGAAAATGGTTCACCTTTCGCTTTGCGAGTTCCTTGATGAGGTTCGGAATGTCACGAGGATTGGGGATGAGGACGCATAGCCCGCCGGTGTGGATGCTCAACAGGAAGCACGCAGTGAACGCGAAAATGTGATACAGCGGCAACGCCGCCATCACCGTCAGACGATCCACCCTTGGCTCTTTGTCCAGCACTGGCTGCAGCCAGGCATCGATCTGCAGCATGTTGCCGACGACGTTGCGATTGAGCAGGATTGCGCCTTTGGCAAGGCCGGTGGTGCCGCCCGTATATTGCAGAAGTGCGACGTCGTCAGGTCCGACCTGAGGCTCGTTCAGCCTCATCCCTTTACCGGCGGCGACTGCCGCGTTGAACCGCGTCGCACCGGGCAGTGCGTAAGCGGGGACCATTTTCTTCGCCCAACGCACGATCAAATTGACGATGCTACCTCTCATCATGCCCAGCAGATCGCCCATCGAGGCGACGACGACGTGCTTGACGTCGGTCTTTTCAATCACTTTCTCAAGCGTGTGCGCGAAGTTTTCGAGCACGACTATCGCCTCGGCACCAGAATCCTTGAGCTGATGCTGCAGTTCTCGTGGCACGTATAACGGGTTGGTGTTCACCACCGTATATCCGGCTCGAAGAATGCCGACGATGACGACGGGATACTGCAGCACATTGGGCATCATGACGGCAACGCGCGCGCCCTTCCGCAGGCCCCTGCTCTGCAACCAGGCACCGAATGCACCCGACATCTCGTCGAGATCGCCGTAGGTCATTGCCTTGTCCATGCAAACAAAGGCGGTGCGATCGCGGTATTTGGCGAAGCTCTCCTCGAGCAACGCGACGAGCGATGAATATTTGCCTACATCGATCTCCGCGGGAACTCCTGGTGGATAGTGCTGGAGCCAGATGCGTTCCATGGTGCTCTCCTCATGGCAGGGTGCAGGGCAGTTTGGCCGCAATCCCTCGTTATCGGCGCGCGCTTCACATCAAGTCCAAAGCTATGAGGCGCGTCTGCCCATTGGCAGCGAGCACGAGAAACACAGCAGAACGTCGGCCTTCCGATTTCAGGGCTTCGAGGCGCGCGACGAATTCAGCGGGAGAGTCCACTGGTGCGTTATGCACTTGCACAAATACCGTTCCCGGTCGGATGCCTTGCCTGGCTGCCTGAGATCCAGGCTTCACGGCAGTGACGGCGACTCCGCTAGCATCTGGCCGCAGTCCCAATTCGCCCCGAAGCGTAGGCGTTATCCTGGAAAGTTCCATGCCGATGGCCGTCACCACTGAAGCTGGCTGGCCGCCGCCTGTCGGCGGTTGTCTATGTATTAATGTGATTGTCATCGTACCGCTTCGTCCGTCTCTCATCATGGTCACGGGTACGGGCGCGCCGACAGGAGCTTCGGCAATCAGCCGTGACAGTTCGCGTCTGTCACGCACCTCGCGTTCATTGAAACTAACGATGACGTCGCCCGGTTTTATCCCCGCAAGGGCGGCCGGTCCACGGGGATAAACGCTTGAAATAAGTGCCCCACGGAGCCCGTCCAGTCTCAACGCCGAAGCGATTTCCTTGGTCATGTCCTGAGCGTTAGCGCCCAGCCAGCCACGTCGCGTCTCTCCAAAATCGCGTAGCTGCGAAATGATTGGCACCGCTGTGTTGGCGGGTACCGCAAAATTGAGACCGATGCTGCCACCGCCACGTGACGCCAGCCCCAGCGTGTTGATTCCGATCACATCGCCGGCCATGTTGAACAGCGGCCCACCGGAGTTCCCCCGATTGATCGCCGTATCCGTCTGGATGAAGTTGTCAAAGGGACTGGTCCTGATGTCACGGTTTTTGGCGGAGACGATTCCGGCGGTCACGGTGCCGCCGAGGCCCGAAGGATTGCCGATCGCCATCACAGGTTCCCCGACGCGTATCAAGTCCGAGTCGGCGAATTTCACGACCGGGAGCGGCGCGCTCGGCTGAACGCGCAGGACGGCGACGTCAATATCTGCGTCCTCACCGACCAACTCGGCTGGTAAGCGAGACCCGTCATTGAACACGACATCGATCTCGTCACCATTCCGGATCACGTGTTCGTTGGTGACTATGATCCCTGATGCGTCGATCACGAAACCGGAACCAAGGGAACGCCGGGGAGGCGGTTGCTCGCCTTGGCGGGGGGGCGCTCCGGAACCCGGACCCGGATCGTCGAGATTCGTGCCCGAATCCGGGTGTGCGGTGACGTTGATGTTGACGACCGCATCGATAACCCGCGCCGCGAGACCAGGAAGATCACTTGCTTGCGCTGCGGCGTGGGAGGTTGCCATCAGAAAAACAGCAAAGCTTACGACTAGCATAGGCGCAAAAGCGCGAACGATAGCATTTGGGGAAGACAACGACGTTGGTTCGGAACGATAGGCATCCATTGTCTGTCACTCCGTGTTGTGCAAACTCCGGTGAACGTTGGAAACTTCCGAAAAATTACCCGCATCTAGCCTATTGAGCGCTCGCGCGGTTTGTCGAGCCGCGCAACAGCAAGATTCAATTGTAGCGTGCTTTCCTTTAGAATTCCAGACCGTCTGTTTCCCGCAGCCTCGATGCTCTCGAAGGATGGCCGCATCTGGCCCGACCAATCGAAAGTAGTGGGGCCATTTTTCGGGATCGCATTTCAGGTTGGTGGTTTTTGCTACCTAACCAAACTGCGACGCCGTGACCGCTTTCGTCCCATTGCTAGTAGGGAAAATGCTCGGTCCAGTTCGAATCGTTCAGATCAAATTGTCCGGATTTCTGGCCTCGACGTTCAACCACCGCGTACTAGGTTTTTTAAGGTCACTTCAATTGGAGGTCGAGAAATGCTCAAAAGAACAGCTATCGTCAGTGCTGCGATTGCCACCTTGGTGTCTTGTACCCCTACCGAGCGGGGAACAGCCATCGGAGCGGGAACGGGCGCAATCATTGGCGGAGCCGTGACGAACGACTGGGGCGGCGCGGCCGTGGGAGCGGTCGCAGGCGGTGTCGCTGGTGCATTAATCGGCCGATCAACGGAGCGCCGTGGCTATTGTGTTTACCGCGATCGTTACGGCCGGACTTTCGAAGCTCGCTGCCGTTGAATAGAATCGATCGGAAATTCGGCCCTAGCAATGTAGCCTTGGCCTGACGTGATGCAATGCTCCGCTTGATTCGATCCGCGTCTTCAACGTGGCTGTTCCCCGAGCCCACGCCTCACGACGTGCCGCTACCAATCCAGTAAAGCGACGGCCATTCATTCGGACGCGAAGACCGCCATCTGCGTGGCCATTTCTAGCACGCGTAGCTGTATGCAGCCTCGATGCGTCGTCCATTGAATTCGGCCCCAATCAAAATGCTGATCGAAGAGAGCCACATCCAAATAAGCAGGATATCAACAGCGGCAAGCGTCCCGAATGTCCTGTTATAATCCTGGAAATGTTGCAGGAAAGCAGAGAATAAAAGAGAGCCCGTCAGCCACACAAGAGTGGCTACGATCGTACCAGGACTGATTAAATCGTAGCTATGTCGTGGTCCGCTTGGGCCGAATCTATAGAGAAGCTCTAAGCTGCCCAACAATACGACGATCGTCATTGGCCAGCGACCAATTAGCAGTAAATTACTTGGGTGCTCGGAGGTGAACATGAGCGGGAAAGCAGCGACAACAAAAATCGCAAGTACAAGGAAAAATAGCAGGCCAATCGTGAACGTAAGCGAAATGATATTTAGTCGAAGGAAAGTTCGGCTCTCAACATGCCCATAAGCAAGGTTAAGGCCGTCAAATAGTGCTTTGACACCTCTGTTTGCGCTCCAGAGGGAGAGAGCCACGGAACTGGCAAGGGCAACCGTGAGCGTAGCCTCCTGACCATTGCCGATCCGCTCAATCTTGTTGCGCAAGAATTCAGCGCCAGCTCTCGGCAATGCACCGTCGACTGCGGTTAATAACTCGGACAAATGCCGGGATTCCGCAATTAGTCCGTAGAGTGAGAAAACCGCAGCGACCGTCGGAAAAAGTGCCAACAATCCATAGAAGGTAACCCCAGCGGCAACCGACAAGATGCGATCATTCCGAATTCCTACAAGCGTTTGCTTCCATATAAAAAGCCATCCAGCACGCGAAGTCCCGCCAACAGCAGCATTCGCGGTTAATGTTTCACTGACGTTGGTTTCTCGGAACGTCGCGCCTTTATCAAACTGACTCGCGGCGAAATAGCTCGCAACCCCCACAGTCACTGCAAAGGATATATTGGCAAAGATCGATCCGGCACGCATTTTGCCGCTCCTCATTATTAGCGCCGCGCACAAGTTCTATACCTTGGACGCGGACAAGACTGCGCTGTTGCCACTGATGCGCCGCACGAACGAATACCATGCGCTTCGGCATGTTCGGACCTCGGGCATGGCCTCTTCGGAAGCCGATGGCCGACATCAACTCGCGGTGATCACAATGGCGAAACACCGCGGCAAGCACTTGCCGGTTATCCACCTCGAGCTTCGTAGGGATTTGCCTCACCCGGCCTTGCCAGGTCATGTACCATTTCTTGGTCCAGATGCTGCTTTAGTTTGGCGACCTGCTCGTCGGTCCAGCCCGGAAGATCGGCTACCGCAACCCATGCATCGACATAGTGATCTGGCGCATATACATGCCCATAACCTATGGGAGTTGTCGTTGCCAGCGCCATGTCGAATCCAAGTTGAAGCAGGGTTATAACCGGATACCAGCGAAAATCCGGAGAAACATCCGGTCCGCGTGGAGCAACCATCCAATCCGGCTCCCGGTACAGATCCGCAAAGTCAAAGAAGGTCACGGGATCACTTGCGTACTGCAAGTATACGATCCTCATAGCTCCCCACGGTGAGCCCGCCGCCACAGCAGACCCGCGTTGGTTCATGAACCGGACAACAGAACCGTCGCTATACTGAGGTAACCATGCGGGGGAACCGGGCACCCGGCTCTGGGTAATTGATCGCCAAAGTTGGTTTTCAAAAGGAGGCCCGCTCCAGAGAGCTCCGTTGATCGGATCGCTAAGAATGTCGAAGAGCTCGACTGATTTTTCGGAGTTTAAAGAGCCGAGACTGAGACCGTAAACCAAAAGCCTCGGCCTTTTTTCCTTCGGAAGACTGGTCCAGTACTTATAGATTTCCTTAAAAAGCGACCTTGCGGTGTCTGCACCGAGTTGCGGTTCGATCAATAGCGATAGCGGACTGGAAAAATAGGAATACTGCACAGCAACGGTCGCGACGTCGCCGTTGGCGAGGTATTCGACACTGTCGATTGCCGCAGGGTCGACCCAACCGGTGCCAGTCGGCGTGGCGATCACGAGCGTTGACCGATCAAAGGCATTGGTACGCTTAAGTTCCTTTAGGGCGAGATCGACCCTTTGGCTGACTGTTTCAGCGGCTCGCAAACCTACATACAGACGGATTGGTTCGAGTGCGTGTTTCGCGCTAAGGAAACTGATTTCGGCTGCCGTTGGCCCGGAACCAACGAACTCGCGACCGGCACGCCCCAATTCATCCCAGGTGAGCGCGGAGGCTGCGCCACCTGTCCGCAGCGAGGATGCTGGCTGGGGAATGCCCGCCTCAACCAGGCTGTCATATTCCCGGAATGATGAATCCAGTAGATGAAACGCGACTCGAAAGAGTACACCATTCGCAACACCCCAAAACAGGATTATCGCGGCGGCGAAACCGATGACACGCGAAACCCTGCGCGGAAGCACGCGCGCCAAAGCCGAGTTAACCCGGCGGAATACGACCAGAAAAAGCGATGCAACAGCTGACGCGCAGACAACCGTTATTGCGGCCACGAGTAGGATCAAAAACGAATAGCTTCGGGAAACGCGTTCAACATTCATGAATTCTCTTAGAGAATTCTGCCAATCCGTTGCCAACCACAGAAACACCATCGCAAAAGCCGCGCATATAATCACGGTGAAGGCTCGGATTATGCTAAGCTGCGGCTCTGCCAGTTTAGGGAAGTGCATGTATTCCCAAAGCCGCTGGCAAAGCACTCCGATGGCGAAACCGAAGCTGAAGGCCAGGCCAGACAGTACGCCCTCGACGATGTAGGTACGAGGAACTAGACTTGGCGTGAGCGACGCCGAAAAAAAGAGCGTTCCGATCAGGATGGCTGAGCACGATATCCACCGAGGCATCGACGCTCGCGAGCGGCCCCCAGCACTTGCGTTGAAGGATGTGAACAACATTCATGTCTCCCATGGGTCGCAAGGCAGCCGACCGATGATAGTGGGTTGCGAGCGGCTGAGACCAGTTTTGCCCGCGAATGGAGGCTAGAATTCATTTTACGAGGTATAATTGAGCTTTCTTTTGGAGTGACGCAACGATAAATTGGGCCGTATTTTGAGTGTGATACGGTCGATCTGAACGACTGATAGGTATGGCTTCGGCGCTATCTCGGTTCTTCTTGGAGCAGCGGAGTGAAGAATGTTGAATGACAGTCTAGCTCGGAAGTTGCAGTTTGCCGGCAGAGTCGGTTTTTGGGCCCAACTCGTTGTTGGATCGATATCGCTGCTTATGGCCATTTCAGCATTTGTTGTCGACCGGACCGCCGGAGTCGGCACCCGCGGAACGGTCGCACTCATTCAGTATCTGACCATCGGAAGTCTGCTCATCCTGCTCTTCACGACGGTGTGGTCTTACCGGTATATTCTAGCAGGCAGGGACATTGATGACGGCAGGCCAGTCCCGGAAACGCTGCCCCGAACGGTGTGGACGGGGGTGGTGGCGAGTACGATTGGAATTGTCTTTTCCATGCTCATCATCCTGTTTGAGGTGACCCAGCTATTTCTTTACTTTCTGCGCGCGCCCCAAGCTGGCGTTCCTGTCGTGCAGACCACGAGTGGGCCGACGAGCTGGGTTTCTGCAGGAGACATTCTGAGCCTGACGGTGTTCGTTCTCACCACCTTCGTTGAAGTCTTGGTTCTAGCCCTCGCCCTTTGGCTATTGTTTTCAATAACCTATCGACAGCATGAGGCCTCTAGGTAGCGCTGAAAAGTGGTACAATGGTCGGTGTCGATCTTGCGGAAGGACCATGATTCGGTAATGCCGGCGTCACCAACTTCCAACTCAAAGTGATCTGTTGCGATTCCAACACGGACCGCCGTCCCTATTCCAGTTAGGAAAAAGCGTCGCTCAATTGCACGTCGAAACGCTCGCGCGTTTTCTGCGGTAGGTACAAATCATAGGCGCGCGGGCGTCGGATGGCAGACGAACAGTCTCTTGGCTTCCACGCTGCTTTGACCTTGGCCAACCATATTGAACACTTACCCGACAGGAAGCGTCGCAAGCTGGCGCTCGAGGCTGCGCGCGCCAAGCCTGTCTCTCCAGCGATGCCTCCCGGCGGATGCAGTAGGTAAACATGACGCGTGCCGTCCGCTTCGGGATGGAATGGCCGTTGGACAACAAGCGGGCCACGATGACGGCGTCGCATGGGCAATGTCTTGCCGCCACGCGACTCAAAACATAACTTCAGTTCCCCCAACCAAGGGCTCGGAATGGGCGCAAAGAAGGTACTCACGCCACTCACTCCACTTCGATCACAGATGGAAAAAAGACAGCAAACCGCGATAGCGCTTCTTTCTTACCACACGTCAAAGCAGTATAGTAGAATGCGCGTACATTTTCCTTCTTCCGACGCTGAGAACCAAGCCCAGCGCGATGCGAAAAGCCGCAAGCGCGTAAGGCCGGAGGGTTGACTTACTTCGCCGTAGCCATTCTTCTAAGAGTCCTTTAGGAGCCACCACCACGGCATAGCTAGGCAAAAACTCCCCTACTCCGCTTGTGCGTTTTTCCGAGCCGGCGCTGATGATGGGTGGCCGTTTGTAACCTCTGACGCGGACGAAGCGACTGTGCGGAAACTTACCAACGTTCGGCAAGGGATCGGCACATGGCCTTTTAAAAATACCGCCCTAGTTGAATTCTAGCCTAAACCATAAGGAGAAGAGCGATGAAGAAGTTTCTATTGGCTGCGTCTATCATAGTCGCCTTAGCATCCTGTACCGCAACTGAACAGGGCACTGCTATTGGAGCAGGAAGGGCGCAATAATTGGCGGTGCGGTCTCGAACAGCTGGGGGGGCGCGGCGGTAGGCGCCGTCGCCGGTGGGGTCGCCGGTGCCCTTATTGGACGCTCAACTGAACGCCGGGGCTACTGTGTCTATCGCGATCGCTGGGGTCGCACGTTTGAAGCAAGGTGCCGGTAACTAGCATTTGAGCGAGCCCAGAAACCGTGGGCTGCGCCCTCAACACCGTAGCGAGAGAGACGGGCGCTCTCACCCCGAAGCGGATCATCGGTCGGCACATGTCGCAGCTGGCGACGGAGGATCTTCTCTCCTCCGGCTGGGCGCTTTATCCGGCGGGCTAAAAGCCTTTGTCAGCCGCGGTTTTCGGCTGGGACCGTCGCTGGCACGGTGAAGAGAGGCCCTCGGGACGCCGAGATCACCGTTATCGATGCCGTGCTGGCGCGATTGTCGCAGACAGACGAGTGGGAAAGAAATGGGGTACTCCGGGGTCTAAACGCTAACGCAGCATCCGCTGAAAAGCTGGTCGATCTGGTGAACGATTTGTCTTTTCGTTATGCTTTTATACAAACTGCTGCGCTGCACTGCCAGACTCCGACCTCAACCGGAACGAACGCCGGTACAGGCTGAACAAGTCGCTTGGCCCTCCGTATCCATTTCCGCAGGAGATTTGACATTCACGCCCTGTTCAAGCGCAAGCCGCGATACCGAGACCCCCGGTTCAAGGCAGGCTGCAAACAAGGCGATCTACCGAAGCTCGCTCATATCGACGTCGGCCGTCGCGACCAACAAGACGTACCCGCAGTCTTTGCTGGTGTCCACCTATTTTGGTGGACACTTCATGCCTGAGAGAACGGCGCTTCAGAAGGTACGCAGAAATTTGCGCTTACTGAGAAATAGCTGCAAGAACGCGATTTAGGCGCTTGATCGTGTCTTGTGCATATCTGGCGGTTTGACTTAATCGCCGGCAAGATGCGCCTCAGGCGCTGCTTATGTGGGATGGGAAGGCGGCGGAGGGCTTTCTATGTCTTCGCATCTTCGGCGATTTTGGATGCCAGGGCGTCGCGGAGCTTAGTCTCTTGGTCCGGTGAAAGCGAGGTACGAACAACACGAGCAGGCGTGTCCTTAAATTCTGCCAAGACCTTTTCCGGCTGCATCTTCCGGATCAGAAGAAAGAGCGCGGAACTGTTTTCGGGAATTGTCTCGGCGAGTTTCATTATCATTTTATCATCGATGCCGTAGTCGGTGACAGAGCCCGAAATAGCGCCCGACCCGGCACCGACCGCACCCCCAAGAACCATGCCTGCCAGTGGGTTCAGGAATAACAAGCCAACAAGCGTACCCCATAAAGCCCCAGAAAGGCCGCCGCGGGCCGCGCCCATCGAGATCAGATTGACGCTTTGCTTGAGACGGACCTTACCTGAACTGTCACGAATGGCGACGACGGCGTCCTCCAAGTCAATCAGATATTCTTTCTCGAGTGACACAAGACGATTGAGTATTGCATCTGCTTCATTAGGCTTATCGAATCCGAGGACAACGAGTTCAGACATATATCCCTCCATGACGGAACTCTCTACGAGATAGGGTCTATGCGAGGTTCGTCTAGCCCCGAGCCTCGAAATCGCTTTTTGCGGCTAATCCTGCCATTCCCGCTGATGGGTGTGGGTTTCACTTGCCCCTATTTTGGCGCTTTGAATTCTTCAGCGCAATTGTATCCTGATGAAGTCCGGGGGATTGCCTGTCTCAGAAACCGGAGAGGACGAAATCGATGAACCGCATGTTCTTTCTGGCCGCAGCGCTATGTGTGGTCGCTGTGTTAGCCAACTGTCGCAGTGCGACACCTTATGCCGATCTCAGACCGCGGGAAATTCCTGCGGGAAGTGCAACGGTTAGGGCTGGCATGCTTGACGCGAAAAGGCAACAACAGCAACACCAGCAGCCGCTCACCAATTTCCAGACCCGTTGCCACCAAAGGAACGGCACTCTTCATTGCCAGACGACGTCTAATTGAGTGTCACTTGGGGTTGGTGACTGTCATCACCGCCGCCGCTGATGGGCGAAGGCCATTGGCTCGGTGGAGCGGCCGACTTGAACAAAGCCATCGTTGTTCGAGAACAATATCGATCGGTAGAAAAGATATGAACCGTCTCAGGCCCTTTCTGCGTTGGACTAACCACGAGAATCTTGAGCCCAAAACAATCGCCGTCTTCTGTGCGATGACAGGGAGCGCCTTCCTTTATGCGAGGATTGCAAGCGGAATGCTGAAGGGCGAAACCTCGAAATTCGATGAAGCGATTTTACTTGCATTGCGCCAACCTGGCGCCGTCGACGTCCCGATTGGCCCGGTATGGCTGACGAAGGTGTTCTCTGATTTGACGAGTTTTGGAGGCACAACAGCGTTGTGCCTGATCTCATTGCTGGCGATTGTCTACCTTTACATCATCGACAAGTGGGGAGATGGACTTTTTGTATTCCTCAGCGTGTTTGGTGGTTGGCTGATAAGCCATTTCACAAAACTCGGCTTCGCCCGACCACGTCCAGACTTGGTCGGGCATCTTGTCGAGGTGAATGATTTCAGCTTTCCGAGCGGTCATGCGATGGTATCTGCGGTGACCTATTTGACGTTGGGGCTATTGTTGGCGGGCTCGCAGTCCAGCGGCGCTGTGCGCTGCTACCTCGTGTTGGTGGCTTTGCTACTAACATTCTTGATCGGTATCAGCCGTGTGTATCTCGGCGTCCACTATCCCACTGACGTTCTGGGCGGCTGGTCTGCTGGAGCCGCCTGGGCCTGTGGCTGTTGGATGATCAGACGGTGGCACTTGTCTCCGCAGAGATGAAACGTTGTTTAGGCGCGAAGGGACGGTTGGCGCAGCGGCGGCCGGGTCATCTCGCCAATAACCAGCGTGTGCCGCGCGATGCGGGAGAACCATCCGACACGCGCAGTCGTATTGAAGCTTCGGTTCGGCGAACATGAAGAAATAGTGCTCGTCCACAATGTCTTTCTCGAAAAGTACGACAAGCTGGCCTTACGGCAGTTCCCTCTTGACTAACTTTGCCGTGGCGGACAATGGCGATGAAAAGATGGAGTGGTTGCCGCCCTACCCACCTGACCCGTCGTGCTGGATGATTGTCGGGTAATAAATCCAACGGGTGGAAGGATGGCGGCAACCACTCCATCTATTCAATGCTCCTTTATGAAGTGCTCAATGAAAATGCCTTCCTTGCCGGTGATCAGAGTTTCCGCTAACCGGTTACCGGCCGCAAAAAGCTGAAGTCCCGTACAAGCGATTCACCTTCAGGTGTGAACGCCGGGAACTTGTAGATGCTGCCGTCCGGGATTGGCGCTTCCATGTAGATCAGCTTGCGAATTTCCGTCTGATGCTCGACCGCCATCGGGTAGGTATTCCAAATACCGATGTCATGGGCGACAAGGTCAAACTTACCTTCGCCGGCCTGGCTCTCGGCAAGCTTTCGCCCTTCGGATGCGTATTCCGATGAAGCCGGCCATCGATTCCGATTTGAAGCCGGCCAGTCATTCCGATTTCATTCCGGCCGGCATTCCGATTTGAAGGCGGCCATTTCTCGGACTGATCCTGGGTTTGTTTGATGTTTGGATCGGGTTTTGTTTCAGGTCAAGCGTGCGGCGTTTCAGGCACTATCGGCGAGCGTTGTTTTCGCATGCTTTCACCGGTGAGATCGATGCGATAGGCGTTGTGAACGAGGCGATCCAGGATGGCATCGGCGAGCGTGGGGTTTGCAATAATTTCCCACCAGCGATCCAGGGGCACCTGACTGGTGACGATCGTCGATCGCCGCTCATAGCGGTCTTCGATGATCTCCAGGAGATCGCGCCTCTGATCGTCGTTGAGCTTCTCCGGTCCCCAATCATCGAGGATAAGCAGATCGGTCTTGGCGAGCGATTTGAGGATCCTGCCATATCGGCCATCGCCTCGTGCAAGGGCAAGTGTTGCGAACAACCGGGGAACGCGGTGGTAGGCGACGGAAAAATCCTCGCGGCATGCTTTGTGACCCAGTGCGCAGGCAAGCCAGCTCTTGCCGACGCCGGCCGGCCCGGTAACGAGGAGGCTGTGGTGCTTGCGGATCCAGTCGCAGCCGGCGAGCGTCATGAACAGATTGCGGTCGAGGCCGCGGGCTGCACGAAAGTCGGCATTCTCTATCTGCGCATCATGGCGCAGCTTGGCAGCCCTGGCGCGGGCTTCGAAACGCTTCTGGCGGCGCATGGTGGCTTCGCGTTCGAGCAGGATGGCAAGCCACTCTCCATGCTCGAGGCCGCGTGCTTCGGATTGTGCGTCGAGCTCTTGGAAGGCTATGGCCATGCCGTTGAGGCCGAGTTCGCGCAGCATGTCGATGGTGGGATTGGTCAGCATTGGTGTCTTCCTCAATGAAAGTAATCGGGACCACGCAGATTGGCGTGATCGACGATGGCGGTCGGTTCGGTGGAGTGGCGTGCGGCCTTATGATTGGCGATGAGCGACGCAATGCTCTTGCAGTTCAGCCCGCCGATCTCGACGGCGCGTGCTGATACAGCCTCGGCCCGATTGCGTTCGATATCGCGAAACAGGCGCAGCACACCCAAGCATGTTCGAAAGCCCTGTTCGGGATGTGGGCGACTGGCAAGGATTGCGATGACCAAACCTTCTGTCTGAGGGCCGATGGATGCCGCCCAGCGCCGGAAACGATCCGGCGTCCATTCGGCATATCGCCGGTGAGAGCTGGGCATGTGATCCGGATCTGTTCCATGACGAGAGCCGCCATAGCGGCGCTGATGCACGGCGATGCGCTTGCCACGGTGGAAGATCTCGATGGTGCGTGCTGTTGCCCTCAGATCGACCTGCTGGCGAATGAGACTGTGCGGCACGGAATAGAAGAAAGTCTTGAACTCGACGTGATAATCCGTCGAGACGCGGGCCAAACGCCATTCGGCAAATTCGTAGTCTTCACTCGGAAGGCTTGCGAGCGCGGCACGTTCGACAGTCTCAAACAGTTGCCGGCGACTGACGCCCAGCCGACGCATGACGTGGTCGTTGATGCGATCAAGTGCCTGGCTGATGGCGGCATTGGCCTCAGCCAGCGAGAAAAAGGTCTGATTGCGTAGCCGCCCCAAAATAGCGGACTGGGCGAAACGCACTCCATTTTCCACTTTCGACTTGTCCTTTGGGCGCCGCGGTCGTGCCGGAAGAACGCCGACGCCATAGTGGGAGGCCATCATGCCGTAGCTGCGGTTGATCTCGGGATCGTAGAAGCTGGCGCGACTGACGCCCGACTTGAGATTGTCGGGAACGATCAGCCGCGGAACACCTGCAAAAAAACGAAACATCCGGACATGCGAGCCAATCCAGTCGGGAAGTGTTTGCGTCCAGGTCGCCTCAGCATAGGTGAAGCTGGACGCACCGAGCACCGCCACGAAGATCTCCGCCTCGCGGATCTCTCCGGTCTTGCGATCAACGATCGGGATCTTCTTGCCGGAATAGTCGACGAACACCTTGTCACCGGCTGTATGCTCCTGGCGCATCGTCGGTGAAAGCCGCTGTTGGAAACCACGCAGGAGTTCACAAAAGCGGCTATAGCCGTAACCGTCGGGGTGCGACCCACGATACTCCTCCCACAGGATGAGCATGGTAACACCGGGCTTCTTGAGCTCGATGGCAAGATCGGACCAATTGGGTTCGACCCGCCTTCTCGTGCCCTGTTTGATGCCATTACGAGCGAAGAGTTTGCTCTCGAGCGCATCGTCAGTAAGGTCCCCAGGCAAGGGCCAGCTTAACCCAACCGCCGCCGCGCGCTGCAGATTATCCTGCACCGTACTTCGCGCAATTCCCAACACGACGGCAATCTCACGCGAGCTGGTTCCGCTTGCTGCAAGCCGCAGCATTTGTCGCAAATGTCTCATGGTCAGCCTTCTCTTTGCCGGCATCAAAATCCCCTCGTTCATCGCGAGGTATTTGATCCCAAAGTTACTGACCCAGGGAGTGATCTTCAGTGCCGAAAACTGACCGGTCTTTGATCGGAACGGTGGCCGGCTTCAAATCGGAATTCTGGCCGGTCTTTGATTGGATTGGCGGCCGGCTTCAAATCGGAATCCGCCCTTCGGACACCTTTCTTGCACCTGCACCTGATGCGCCGATCAGCCTCGACCACAGGGGCGTCGCTGCCAGCGAATGATGGTCAAGTACAATGAACATTTCGCGCAGCACGCTGCGTCTGGTCGAAAGACCTAGAGAATGATGACGTGGGCGCCGACCTTCACCCTCGCGTAGAGGTCGATGACATCCTCGTTAAACATGCGTATGCAACCGGACGAGGCTTCGGTTCCTATGGTCCATGGTTCCGAAGTTCCATGGATGCGGATGAGCGTGTCCTTCCCATCCTCGAAAAGGTATAGCGCTCTTGCGCCCAGCGGATTGTCGGGACCGGGTGGGATGCGATTGGGAATGCCATGGGCGGCACTCTTCATGTCGTCTGTCGGATACCACGCGGGCCATGTGGTCTTTCGGCCAATGGTCGCACGCCCCTTCCAGGAGTATCCCGTTTTGCCGATGGCGATGCCGTACCGCATTGCCGTCGCCGCGCTCTCGACCAGATAGAGATACCTGCTTTCCGTGTCGATCACGATGGTTCCCGCGGCCATGCCCGTTTCGTTTCGCACCTGCGTCGGCCGATACGAAACGTCGAAGCGCGAGCGGTCTATCAGCCGCACCGGATACGGTTCCTCGAAAAATGCCGCCGGCTGCGGCGGTGGGGAGACCTGCGGCACCTCCTGCTGGCAGCCGGCAGTAGGTGCGAGCGCGAACGCGGCCGAGATCAGTCGGAGGAACCTCATTCCGAGGAAATTGCCTGACGACGTCGAGCTACCATTTCACCTTGAGGCCGACCCTCCCTCCCCAGCTTTCGAAATCACCCTTGCCGACGCCGAAATTGTAGTCGCCCGAGGCGAACACCGTAACATTCCGCGCGACCTCGCCAGACAGGCCGAGCCCGACATGCCCCCAGTTCCCGCCCAGGTCGGTGTGGAACGCGACGGGGTTGGCCCCAGAGAGGCTAGACACCGTTGTGTCGCCGGATGCGCCGAACGCGCTCCAGATGTCGGCCGAAGCCCAAGCGGACATCCTCCGGCCATTTTCCGTCATCCAGTCCCTGTCGAGCCGGGCGCCCAGACGGCCGTAGAGAGCATCCGTGTTGCCATAGTCGAATTGGCCAAAGTGATCGGCGTTGTCATCGAGTGAGACGTGCTGGTAGACGAGCTGCGCCTGAGGTTCGATCAACCACCCCTGACCGAGCGCGAATGGCTTGCCAGCCTCGATCGACGCAGCCAGTCCCCAGCCGTCCGTCCCGAAAGACTCTCCCGGAGCGCGCCCCCGCCCTTCCGAGCGCGTGCTGGCGTCGTACCCTGTGGCCTGCACCACGCCGTCCAGATACCAGCCGCTTTCCCCGATCCTCGTCCAGTAGCCGCCAAGCGAATACCCGTCGATGTCCGCCGATCCTGCAGCCTGCCCGAAGGGCGTGTCGACGTCGGACGTGATCCGGCCCGCCCCGACATAGAAGCCGGCCACGTCCCGCGTGCCATCCTCGTTGTCGCGGCGCAGGAGGTTCGCGCCGACTTGCAGCCCATACATATCGAAGTCATAGGAAGGGCCGTTTGCGGCGAGGCTCCTGACCGCGCCCGCCCGCGTCGAACTCCCGAATCCGACATCTCCGGACTCGCCGAAGACCCGTCCCCAGACGGCGTACGGATAGCGTTGCACGGAGTCGGTATAGATCGAGCTCTGTGCCGGGGTCGGCGTGCATCGGAAGTTCTGTGTCGGATCCTTGCACCAGATTGGCTCCGCCGGCTTCACCGGATCCGGATAGTCGACGCCCAAGCGGTCGCGGTAGGTCCCGAGCATTCCCAATCCAAGCCTGTTTGCGAGGGCCGGAAGGACGATGTCCGCAGGCACCTCGTTGCGGTAGTCCGGGATTGGTTCAGGTGGCGGCGTTGGACCCGGACCGGGCGGTATCGGCGGATCCGGTGGCAGTTCGGAGCGCAGATACCAATTGCCGTCGGCCGAATCCGAACCAACCCCGTTGCGATACAAGGTGTATTCATATGCGCCGCTCGCGGCGTGGCCGCCAAGTACGAAGGCGCCGTCAGCAGATCCGGCCTTGTTGCGGACCTCGACGACCTCGATGCCGTTTCCGGTCGTCAATGCGCCGGCGGATGCGGGATCGATCGTGATACCGATCGTGGTCGCGCCGCCCACTCCAAGCTGGGTCTGATCGACGATCAGCATGTCGGAGTAGGAGTTTGTCTGGCCTCCAAGGGGAATGCCATCGTTGAGACGAGTGTTCAGCAGGAGCTGCCCCCCGTCGGAGACGTAGAACCCGGCTCCTGCGGCCCCACCGGCGGACGGGTTGGCGGTGATGACGAGGGTATTTCCCAGTGCCGCGCCCCTCAGATCGATGGTGCCGGCGTTGTCGAACGTCTCGAGGTTAACCATCTGGCCCTGAAGAAGGCCTTCGCGCGTGAAGTCATAGAACGACGCCTCGAGGGGACGGCTGTCGATCCCGGTGGTCGGCACGTAGTAGCCCGTCGGATCGGTCGTTGCCGCATTCGCGACAGGTGCCAGACGCACGACCCCGTTGGCCGAATTGTCGAACGTGTCGGTGCCTCCGCCGAAATCGGAAATGGAAACACGCTTCGTGTCGCGGATGCCGTCGCCGTTCGTGTCGGCGAAGTTTCTCATGTCGAACGAATTCGGGGTCAGGTTGGTGAAAGTCGAATCCCCCGCTCCGAGCTGGACAAAGCCGGTGACGGTGCCGTTGTTGATGATGGTCAGCGGCTCGGCGGTTCCGGTCTCGAAGACGGCGCGGTCGGAAAGCGCGCCGATGCTGCCATTGTTCGTCAGGGTGGATCCATCTCCGCGCGAGCCCAGGACGACGCCCGCCGCTGGAAGGCCGCCGGTCGGGCCCGTGCTCGTCTTGTCGGACTGCCACCCGCCGGAAATGTTTCCGCCGTTCGTGACCTGCGTCGTGTTGCCGACCGCATAGACCCCGACGGAGTACTGGCCCGTCGTCGCGATCGTCCCCGACGTGTTCACCGATGCCGCCTGCGTGCCCGTGCTCGTGGCCTGGATGCCGTTGGACTCCTTGCCGGATGTGGAGATGGGGCCGGAACTGGTGATGCTCACCGTGCCTCCCGGCGAGGTCGCGAAGATCCCGGTGCTGTTGTCACCGCTGGTGGAGAGCGCGCCTGAATTCACAATGTCGATCGATCCGACGGTGATCGCGCCGACCTCGGGCGTGGTCCTGATGGCGTCGGCCTTCGCACCGATGGTGTTGACGTTGGCCGCCGTATCGAGACTGACCGTCCCGGTTCCTCGAGTGTACGCGTAGATGCCAGAATTCCGCTGCTGGCCGCCAAGTGCCCCAGCAGTCCGGTTGTCGAGGTTGACGGTCATGCCGGGGCCGATGGTGCCCATGACAATCCCGCCCGCGGTCGTTCGCGCATCGATCAGAATGCCGCTGCCGCCACTGACGTTGATCTCGCCCGTTGCCGTCATGGTGAGCGTCGCCGCGCCGCCGCCCTGCGTCGTCACCTCGACGCCGTCGTTGTCGAAGGTTCCGGTGGCCCGGCTGTCGACGAAGAGCTGACCGCCGATTGTGCTGGCGCCGCTGCCGGACCCCCGCACATTTGTTATGACCCCGGTGCCGTGCGCAGTCGTGACCCGGTTCGTTCCGGCTAGGTTGAGCGTTGCGCTGGCGGCTCCGCTGTCGACAAGCGAGTAAATTCCAACCGAGTTGTCAGCCGTGTTGTTGTTGACCACGGTCACGTTCGACGCGTTGAGGAAGATCGACCCTCCGCCTGCCCGCTCAGCCCGGACGGCATGGTTGTTCGTCGTGCCACCGCCCGAGGCGGTGACGCTGGAGTCGTTCAGCGTCATGCCGTCCGAGCCGGTGCCGATGCAGGTGACAGGGGCAGTGAACGTGCCTGGGCTGACAATGCCGCAGGCCGCATGAGCCAATGGCGCTGCCGTTAGCCAGACGGCAGGCACCGAAGCCATTTGCATCAGAAACGTGCCGAGGGAAAGTGACTTGCCCAGTTTCCCGAATGGTGAATGCGAACCAACCTGAGCCATGTCATCGCTCCGAAGAATTCCTGCATCAACGCACGCCCACCGTGTATTTTACAGATACCTAATTCAAGGAGGTTTGAACGCCCCGGAAGAACTTGCCAACAATTTATAATCGAGCGTGCTCACAAAGACACACATCGACGCGAGCTTGGCGAGATGGCACTACGGGCACCAAATCCACTATGCCCTTCGGTGCAGGTGAACGGCGGTCAACCAACTTCTTCGGCATCCAGTCAACGGCAGCCATCGGCGCGACCAGACAGAAATGCGAGACCGAGGAGATGCAGGGTGGAAGGGTAGTAAAGCGTTGGTTCGAATTTGCGAAGTTCTTCGGGGACAGGCATCCCTTCGGCCACGCATAACGCCAAAGCGGGAATGATCCGATAGCCTGGATCCGTCAGGGTTTCCTGAATTGCGCCGGTCTTGATGTTCGTCATTACGACGGCGCCGTCGGAATTGGACATACCTTCAGCAAGTCGCGCAAGAAGGTCCTTATCAACGATACCCGCTCGTACCAGATACAGGGGAATTCGAAGGGCGTCGTACCCAAATCGCGGATCGAAGCCATCTGCCGGCGTCGGCGCCCCCCGCGGGGAAACCCAATCGGGAGGAAGGCTTCTGGGACCGATTTTCGTGCGTCCCAAGATTACCAGGCCATCCCGGAACACTGTATTCCAGGATTCTCGATCATCGAGCTCGGCGAAGGTGTGGAATGCCTCGTACACCCAATAGGAGGGATTTATTATCGGTCCGTCCTTCCGATACTTCGCTGAGAAGCCAGAAATGCCTGGCAAGACCAGCTTGTCGTCTGCGTATCTGACGAGCGCTGATCGCCGAATGGCACGCACGATCCTTAGAGCAGCTTTCGAATATTCTGGCTTGCTCCATGATTCACCCGCCAATGCCAAGGCGTGGGCGATCAGAATATCTCCGTCGGTGGCATTGTTGCGATCCGGAACCCTCGGAACGGAATGCGGATCCCATTTCCAAGACACCAGCCCATCATTGCGGCGAAGGAGATGCTGTTTTGTAAATGACCAAATGAGGTGAAAGTCGGTCTGACTACCTGCGTAGAACGCCAGGAGCATTCCGTATCCCTGCCCCTCGGAATGGCTGATGTATCCGTTTGCGTTGTCGATCACGCGACCGGTACCATCGAGGAATTTCCCCTTGTACTGCTCCCAGTCTTCTGCCGAGACCGACTGATTGTCCGTCCGCCATTGAGCATTTCCATTCCCAGCGAAGAGCAATACGTGAAGAGCCGTTAGCAGCGATGCAGCGTATTTTTTCACATTTTGATGAAGATGGGCGCACATTGGCACCTCACTTGTAGCCAGCAACCTTCGTGTCGGTAGAGTATATGGCACGAACTCTCGATCCAAGGAGCATATTCATGAGCGCTCTGCACAAAGAAAGTCATCTGATCGAGCGTATTGGGTGGCTGCGAGCCGCGGTACTTGGAGCCAATGACGGATTGATCTCGACGTCCAGCCTGATCGTGGGCGTGGGTGCGGCGGCGACGGCGCAACACGAAATCCTCGTTGCTGGCGTCGCCGGACTCGTGGCCGGCGCGATGTCGATGGCGGCGGGCGAATATGTATCGGTCAGTTCCCAGGCCGACACTGAAGAGGCTGACATGGCACGTGAGCGCCATGAACTGGCCACGCAACCCGGCGCCGAGCTAGCGGAACTCGCCACAATCTATGAACAGCGCGGCGTGACGCCTGATCTGGCGCGGCAGGTCGCCGAGCAGATGATGGCGAAGGATGGCTTCGCGGCCCATGCACGCGACGAACTCGGGCTCACCAGTCATGTCATGGCCAAGCCGGTACAAGCAGCTTTCACGTCAGCAGCGACTTTCGCCTCCGGCGCCGCGCTGCCACTGATCGTCGCACTGCTTTCGCCGGGCGGAACAGTCGTCTGGAGCGTGTCGACCGCCTGTCTTATCGGTCTCGCAGCTCTCGGTGCCATCGGCGCACGGGCAGGCGGAGCCACCGTCCTCAAACCTACGCTCCGGGTCGTATTCTGGGGCGCTGTCGCTATGGCGGTGACCGCGATCATCGGCGCGCTCATAGGCAAGGCGATCTAGCCCTTCGTGCGATCCTTTAGAGGAAACTCGGCAGCATCTCCTTTTGCGAAGCCTTCCGGTATTTTTGACCACAAAGAATACCCGTCTTATCCTTAAACTGTTGAGGGCCTTTCGTTCATGCGTGCTCCGACCAGCTCTGCTGGCCGGAGTAGCCATCGTCGATCGGGCCGGACCGGAGATGCGCCCAGAGCGACCGGATCCTCAACTGAGTATGCCAACCTCCGGATTCCGGAATTGTCAGAAGGCAGGCTCGTCGTGCTGGGCCCTTGTCAATTGCAGCATGCGAATACCGAGGAAGGCAACGGCCGCCGCCAGAGCGGGGCTAGCGAAATTGAAAATTGCATAGGGGAAATAGTGGAAGGTCGAAACGCCCAGCGTCGCTGACATAAAGGCGCCGCAACTGTTCCAAGGAACAAGTGCCGAAGTGGGCGTGCCGCTCGCGCCGATTGTGCGCGACAGAACCGGAGGCGCCAGCCCGCGTTCTGCGAAGACGGCCTTGAACATCCGACCTGGGAGAACGATCGATAAATATTGATCAGCAGTCGTGACGTTTGTCGCAATGACGGAGGCGACTAGCGCGCTAACGAGGCTTCCACCCGATTTCGCCACGCTGACAACTGGCGCAATGAGCCGCTCAAGGATACCGGCCCTTTCAACAACACCCCCGAACGCAAACGCCGTGATTACAAGCCACACCGTTGGCAGCATGGCACTCATGCCACCGCGTGTCGCGATTGCATCCAGCTCCGGATCGCCGCTGCTGGATACATAGCCGCTAGCGAAGGCGAGCCAGACACCTTTGACAAGTGCCAGCCAATGGGGAACTGACGCGTCCGCATCAGCGAATGCGACAACCCGCTCGGGCGCGACGATGACGGCAAGCACGCCACCGAGCAAAGCGCCGATGAAGATTGTGGTGAACGGAGGTAATTTAATAAGCGCAAGTACCAGAACAACGAGCAAAGGCAGGAGAAGGACCCAGGACACGTGGAAAGAGGCCTGGATATTGTCCAGATGGTAGGTGGCATCGAAACTACCCGGCTCGCCAAAACGGCCGAGAAGCCAGAAAACACCGAGGCTAAGCAAGAGTGCCGGGATGGAGGTCAGAAGAGTTTCGCGGATGTGATCGTAAAGGTTGGCTTCGGCAGCACCGGCCGCAAGGTTTGCTGAATCGGACAACGGCGATGTCGTGTCCCCAAAATAAGCCCCGGAAATGATGGCGGCAGCCGTAATGGCGGGATCAAGGTCCATGTTTGCGGCGACGCCCATTAAACCGATACCGATCGTTCCGGCCACCGTCCAGGAACTGCCGATCCCGAAAGACGTGGCGGCAGCAACCGCACAGACGGTAACGTAGAAATAGTTGGGGTTTAGCAGGAGCAGCCCGTAATAGATCATGGTGACCAGCGTGCCGCTCAATGCCCAGGTGCCGATCAGCGCGCCGACCCCCAATAGAATGAATATGGCGCCGACCCCCGATCCGACACTCGAAATCGCCGCTTCTCTCAGTTCATCGAGTGAATAGCCACGAATGCGCGCCATCGCGACCGCAATCATTGTCGCAAAAACCAGGGCAACCTGATTAGGTCCTGATAAACCTTCATCCCCGAACAGATAATAGGACAATGCGATAAGGAGGATGAGGCCAGCCAGAGGTATAAGGGCTTCGAACAATGACAGCGGTGGTTTTTTGTCTTCTGCTGACATGGCTTTCCCATTCAAAGAGACGCCGGACCATCTCACGCCGTGCCATCATCTGGCTTTAGGACAGACATCGGCTGGTGGTAGCGGTCATGCAGGCGCAGCCCATTGAGTTATCCGATGCGAGGTTGCGGCCGTCAGTAATCGACCGCGTCGCGGATGATCGGGCAGGTCATGCAATGGCCGCCGCCGCGCCCGCGTCCAAGTTCAGCACCGGTAATGGTGATGACTTCGATGCCTTCGCTGCGAAGCAGGGTGTTCGTGTAGGTGTTGCGGTCATAGGCATAGACGACGCCCGGGGAGGCGCAGACGAGGTTGGCGCCGCTATCCCACTGGGTGCGCTCGCGCATGTAGTCATTGCCACCGGTCTGGACAACGCGCATCTTCTTCAAGCCGAGCGCATCGCGGACCGTCTCGACGAAGCTGCCCTTGTCCTTGTGCAGCTCGACGCCGCCTTTGCCGTCCGGGCGGTAGGAGAAGGCATCGATCTTGTCGACGATGTCGGGATAGATCAGGACGCAATCACGGTCAGCGAACGTGAAGACCGTGTCGAGATGCATGGCGGCGCGCAGCTTTGGCATGGCCGCGACAATAACGCGTTCGGCCGCACCTTTTTCGAACAGGGCCTGGGCAACCTGGCTGATCGCCTGGCGTGAGGTCCGCTCGCTCATGCCGATTAGCACGTTTCCCTTGCCGATTGGCATGACGTCGCCGCCCTCGAGCGTGGCAAGCCCCCAATCCTTGGTCGGATCGCCCCACCAGACGTTCACCTTTCCGGCGAAGTCCGGATGGAACTTGTAGATCGAGCTGGTGAGAATTGTCTCCTCGTGGCGGGCCGGCCAGTAAAGTGCGTTGAGCGTCACCCCGCCGTAGATCCAGCAGGTGGTGTCGCGGGTGTAGAGCGTGTTGGGCAGCGGCGGCAGCAGGTATTCGTTCACGCCCGCCGCGTCGCGTATCAGCGCGAGCTGCTCACCGCCGATCGATTCCGGAAATTCAAAGGTCGACAGGCCGCCGATCAGCGTTTCCGCGAGCTCGCGATTGGAAAGGCCTTCCAGATAGGAGCGTACCTCGTCGAGCAATCCGAGCCCGATCTGGTTTGGCACGACCTGATTATCGAGAATCCACTTCTTCGCTTCCGGGATGGCAACTGTTTCGGCGAGCAGATTGTGCATCTCAACGACTTCGACGCCGCGATCGCGCATCTTCGTCATGAAATCGAAATGATCGCGTTTGGCATTGTCGACCCAAAGCACATCGTCAAAGAGAAGATCGTCGCAATTGCTCGGTGTCAGGCGCTGGTGAGCCCGGCCTGGCGCGCAGACCATCACCTTGCGAAGCTGGCCCACTTCCGAATGCACGCCAAAAGGGGTTTCAGTTGTCATGTGTTCTCACCTCCGAATTAGGGACGTACATTGCGATACTCACGTGGCACCCAGATGGAATACGGAACGGAGGGCTAGGGTCTCAAATCTGAACCGCGCCGGTGCTGAGCAACACGATCCCGATTACTGCAAAGACCAGGACAATGAGGAATACGATCAGCCCTGGTGTTGTGAAGATCTTCGCCTGCTGCTGCCGTCGAGCGACGAAGTACAAAGCCGTCGCCGGAGCGAGCAGGATGCACGCGAGAAAAAGGAAAGTGTATCCGGCGGCCCAAATCAGGAACAGCGTGTAGATTGTCGAAACCGCTGCAACAATTAGCTCTCGCGTGCATTGAACTGCCGACGCTCCGTCATATCCGTCCCGCTGCCATGCGATTTTAACGGCATATGCGCTCGCGAGTGCGAACGGTGCAAGCGCAAGTGCGGCTGTCAAGTCCAGAGTGAAGTCCAGCGCGTTCTCTGCGAATTGCACGGCGAAGAGTATTGCGGATACGAACACCGACGTCCAGAAAACCGCGGGCTCTGGAACCTGCCGGTCGTTGAGCTTGGCAAAGTTGCTGGGCATATCCTGGTCCTTTGCTGCCGCATACATGACATCGGCTGCCAGGAGCTGCCATGCGAGATAAGCGCCGAGCACGGAGACGATGAGCCCAAGGCGGATGAACGTGCCACCCCATGGGCCTACGGCAGCCTCGAGGACGCCGCCCACGGATGGCTGCGATAGCGCCGCGATCTCAGCCTTAGGAAGGATGCCGTATGAAAGGATTGAGATGGATGCAAACAGCGCGAGCACCCCGAGGAACCCGAGCACCGTCGCCGTTCCAACGTCTTCGCGCCGCTTCGCATATCGCGAATAGACGCTTGCACCTTCGATGCCCAGGAACACGAACACTGTGATAAGCATAGTGCCCTGCACCTGCAGCAACAACGAATTGCCGCCAGGCACATCGTAGCCGCCAGTGAGATTGCCGACGAAAACCTCTCCGTTGAAAAAGAAAATAACAAGCACGAGGAATAACGCCAAAGGCACGAGCTTGGCGATGGTCACGATATAGTTGATCCATGCGGCCTCTTTGACCCCACGTCGGATGAGGAAATAATACCCCCACACGGCAGCAACGGAAACGATGAAAGATGGCCAGGTATCGCCATTTCCAAACACGTCTGCGAACTGAGGAAACAGTTGCGAAACGGTGGTCATAATAAGAACCCAGTAGAAGGCATTCCCCGCGCAGGCAGAGGCCCAGAAGCCTATGGCGGAGAGGAATCCAGGATAGACCCCAAATCCGTCACGCGCATAGACATACACCCCGTTGTCGAGTTCGGGCTTGCGAACTGCGAGGGCTTGAAAGACAAAGGCGAGAGCCAGCATACCGGTGCCGGCAATTGCCCAGGCAATGAGAGCGCCGTAGACACCGGTCTGAGTTGCGAAGCGCGTAGGCAACTGGAACACGCCTGCTCCAACCATCGAACCCACGACCATCGCCGTCAATGAAAAGAGAGGAAGTTTTTGCTCGGCTTCAGTCGCCGTAGCGCTTTCCTCAACCTGGGACGCCATACTTGCCATCGTGCCACTCCACTCACGTAAAATACCGTGAACTCGTTGCTTCACGATATTCCGTCGAACGCTACGTTTGAAAATCGTTAGGCGAAATCGAATCTGGATAGTGACCTGTCAAAAAGGATTAGCATGAAAACTGACAGCTGAAAAGTCCTTAAAATTGCAATACCGTCTTTTTAAAACCAAGGCGAGAAGACCTTATCCCCATCATGCGCTCTGAGTATCTGGTGACGCTGTGCATAGCCGGCCGGCAGTGTGGTTGGCGGAAGTAAGGGTCAAAGGTTTGCGGGGTGAATGGTCGGTATGGTGGGACAATCGTTGGCTCGACCGACAGTTCCCCGAAGGTTTCCGGTTTGTTTCAGGAGCGCGGGGCCTGCGAAAGCCTGACATTCAGGAAGCGCGATCTTGGGTGGAGATCAAGCGATGTTTACACACGCGGCATTTTGATCGTTCGGAACCTGCCGTTGGGGAATGCTGTGCCGTTGAAACGACCGTAGGCGTGTCGAGGGCGGGTCGCGTGCTCGCTGCGGAGTGGTATTGACGGCAGCCCAGTCCCGCCCATGTTCAAGACTCGCATTTTAGCCTTGGAGATAATGATGCGCCTCACCCCACGAACTGTTCGGTCTTCCCTCGCCTCATTTGTGCTTACGCTCGCTGTAGTCGCCTCGCCGGTCGCAGTTCCCCGGGAGGCGAGCGCTCAGATCGGCATCCAGATCGGAGCCGGAAACAGCCTGAACCACGGACGACCGGTAACATGTAATCAGGGAGCACGCCTCCTTCGTACTCGTGGTTTTAGGGATGTTAACGTGGTCAACTGCCGGGGCAGATACTTCACCTATCGCGCATCGCGCCGAGCGGAGAGATTCGAGATTGCAGTCCGTCAGAGGGACGGGCGTATTGTCGAGATGAGGCGCACTAGTCGGCGGCGATAAGTCCTTTCCTACTCACCGCGGTCCACGCGCGCGGTTCAACGACAAGTGGCAACTGTCCTGTGACCGCTCAGGCGAGCACGCGCCGCCAGCAAAACCCGATCACGAACGAACGCTAGGCGAGCTGGCGCTGTTTGCCCTTTGCCCGGAGTGCAATTGCCGGAAGACAATCGATCGTTGGGGGATCCAGGGCAATTCGGAAAAGCATTGACATTCGGTCAAGTCGCCAGTCTCATCCGATGTGGGCACAAGGGTGCTCGGTTGATGGTGAGGCATTCGTCGCGATAATTCAGAGGAAGCGAGAGGACATCCGGTATTGCGTCAACTCCGTACCGGCCCCTTTCAGGTTCGCGTCAGCAATTTAGGCAATTTTTGAAGTACCAAGTTTGGGGAAAGAGGCAACGCGGGGACATTCTATGAAGGGGACTTTTATTGACTACGAACTGCTGCGGCAGTTCGACCTTGACGCGTTTAGGAAAAGGTCACCCTTTCCCTGGGAGAACATTGGAGGCTTTTTGACCCAGGAGGGTTTTCAGTCCCTTTATGCTAACTTCCCATCGCTTGAGCTGTTCGAATACCACAACAATAGGCGTCGCTCCCACGATCAGCGTCCGCACAACCGACACTATCTGGCCTACGAGAGCTCGATCTATCATAAATATCGGCCAGCGGAGGCCGGCGGCGTTGTCGGTCGCGACCAACTACCCACGGCCTGGCAGGGGTTCATGGACGAACTAGAGACGAGCGACGAATACCAGCGTTTCATTCGCCGCGCGCTCGGAATTTCCACATTCATCCCGCGCTATGCCTGGCACGTTGGATCGCGGGGATCCGAGGTCTCGCCGCATCTCGACACCCCAACAAAGATCGGGACGCATATTCTCTATTTCAATACGAGCAATGATTGGAACCCCGAGTGGGGTGGTGCCACGCTGGCACTCGGCGGCAAGAAGATCGAAGCTATGAATCCCGATTTCGCGGACTTCGAGACGAGCACTGCGGCTCGTATCACCGACAACCACAGCTTTCTCTTCAAGAACACGTCGTCGGCCTGGCACGGCGCTACAGCCCTTACCTCTCCCGACGACAGCTACCGCCGCCTCTTCAACATCATTTTTGAAATGCCTAGACCCTCCGTCGGGCGCAAGCTTGTCGATCGTGCACGCGCGCTGTTCACGATACCAAGTTAATACCCGCCACACCGGTCCCAAAAAAGGGTCGGTATAGCGGATTGGCACAGAAGGGAAGATGATATCGCTCCTGTGACGCTCGTAGTGAGCGGCCAAGAAAATAATGGGCTGGTCACGTCACTGCTTGAGGCAGCCGACGCCCAAATGGTCGCCTGGACCGCTGACGACGGCGGAAATAATCGCTGCTGTGAAAACGTGCCTGGACGCCATTTGCGGCGATAATCCGGCCAAGGTAGCGCGTGCCGCACTCGTTCGCGTGGCGGACGAAGCCGGAATCCCCGTGATTGCCGTCGTTCACTGACGGGGCTCCTCAGTCAGATCGCATTGCTTAATTAAATTATGTGATCTTCGCATTCCAAGCCGAGGAAATCCCGCGTAAGGGCGGACCGAGCATCACGAAGTCGGAGCTCGACAAGGCTGATTTGGCCCTTATGTGAGTGTCGATTTTGGCGCGATGCGTGGAGTCTCCGGCTTTACTGATCTTTCGCGCGGAAAGGGACTCGCAGATATCACCCGCTTTATAAATCGACAAGGGCGGTCTGGCGCTGGTTCGCTAGATGGAGTCCTCTGTTCGGAGGCATCGGGATCGGAATCGCGGTGACGCTTGACTTGGTACGCAGGCATCAGGTTGATCGGGCTCTCGGCACCCTGTGCCCAGTGCGATCATCCATCCCGTAAAGGTAACACATGCCGTCGCCCTCCTCCGATTTTGACCGGCTCGGGCGATAAGTGCTATTCCGTCGCCAACACTGTAATACAGGTAGTTGCAGTTATTGGTTGCAATCATTTTTTGTGCACGGCGTCATAGAGCATTGGCGTCGTGCAGCCGCCGTGCAAAATGGGGGTCTCCACACTATGGTCAACAGCAAGAACGGCCTTAACGGGAGCGGCAGGATGCGGGTGCTGGTCCTCGGCGGCTACGGTCTTATTGGGCTTTCCATTGTCAAACGTCTTCTCGATGAAGGCTTTGCTGTAACGTCCCTTGTGAGAGGCGAGAAGCTTGGATTTCAGCGCGAACCGCGCTGCAACTGGTTGCGCCAGGACATCGCGCAGCTTCAATCCCCGGCGAGTTGGCGTCGGTTCCTTCACGGAGTCGATGTCGTCATCAATGCGGCGGGGGCACTTCAGACTGGCCTTCGCGACAATCTGGTTGATCTGCAGCAGATCGCAATATCAGCACTTGTCGATGCTTGTGAACAGAATGAGGTTTCTATCGTCCAAATTTCAGCGCCCGGCGCGACTGCGGATGCGACAACTGAGTTTATGTGGACAAAGGCCGCAGCGGATGACCGGCTCCGGATGTCGAAAGCCAGTTGGGTCATCCTCAAGCCAGGTTTGGTACTCGCGCCAGCTGCCTATGGGGGAAGCGCCTTGCTCCGCATGTTGGCAGCGTTCCCAATGATATTGCCAATCGTTCACTCGGAGGCCCGCCTCGCCACCGTATCAATCGACGATGTGGTGGAAGCGGTTATGATGGCCGTCGAGGGTAAAGTCCCTGCCAGAACGGAGCTTGACGTTGCCGGGAGTGTTGCGCCTCGGTTGGATGATATTGTTTTGGCGTTTCGTAAGTGGATGGGGTTCCCTTCGCCTCTCAGGATCGTTCCCTTGCCCCGTTGGTTGGTTGCCGTTATCGGGTCGGGCGCTGACGCGCTCGGTTGGCTTGGATGGAGGTCGCCGCTTCGTACCACTGCACTTACCGTGCTCAAGGATGGAATTGTCACAGACGCGAACGATTATATACAGCTTCGGGGGTGTCCAGCTCTGACGCTCGAAGAAACGTTAAGTAGGATGCCATCCACGGTTCAAGAGCGTTGGTTCGCGCAAATGTATCTCGCAATGCCTATTCTGATCGCGATCTTGTCGGCATTCTGGGTGACCTCGGGTATTGTCGTTTTAGTCAGTTTGGACGCGGCCGCAGGCCACTTAGTCAATGCGGGGTACAGTCAGAAGCTGGCTAATCTGGCGGTGGTTGGTGCCTCGATTGTCAACATCGTACTAGGCGTCGCAGTTCTTTGGCAGCATTGGGCAAAAGCTGCGTGTCTCGGCATGATTGTTGTCACTGGGCTTTACCTCGTCGGAGGCAGTTTGATTTCCCAAGGTCTATGGGGCGATCCGTTTGGAGCACTGTTGAAGGCAATTCCATCAGCCGCGCTTGCCTGGGTTGCTTCCAGGTTGGTGACTACTCGATGATCGATCTCGCGCTTCTGTGGCTGCGCGTCGTTGGCGCGTATGTACTTCGGTACCGGGCCGGCCAGATATCGCGTCCTTCGTTGTCGTGGCTCACTGGATTGGAAGACCTAACAGGCTGTTGAAAAAGGGCCCTAGCGCATCGGCTCTTGTCGTGATTCACTCGCTTTATTGCGATTTGGAGCTGATGGATGCGCGGCGGCGATGTGAGGACAGGCGAACTCTTCAGCTATGTGGATCT